>Ga0209337_1000066_pt1 | contig 87513 bp, 64 predicted proteins | sample LinPmetageLP53_FD_184044 | JGI IMG/M metagenome (GOLD analysis project Ga0209337, IMG submission 184044) | Marine viral communities from the Pacific Ocean - LP-53 (SPAdes) (version 2) | ecosystem: Environmental > Aquatic > Marine > Oceanic | place: Pacific Ocean | collected 2010-02-08
AATTGGGAGCTGAAATCGAAGACTACCAACAAATAAAGATATGGGGATGTAATTCGTTAGATATTGCACATTCGGTAAGACGTGCACAAACAATTAATTCAGAAATAAAAAGTTGGGGACTAAAGTACATAACCAAGTTTGCTAAATCAGAAAAACCTAACCGAGTGTATGTGGATGGGGATAAGATAGCCTCAACACATAGGGAAAATAAAGAGTTTTATTTAAATATAGATAATGGAAAATATAAACCAGTTGGGTCTGAAGGTTTATTTGATATAGATAAAAAATTCCCTGATGTTTATAAAAAAGTTGGTGGAGCCAAAATAGTTGAACAATACCTAATGGATGACTTATGGGAGACTATGGAGGTAGATGAACAATTTAATCAAGGTTCATTCTTACTGGCAAGTATGGTACCAACCTCTTATGAAAGAGTATCTACAATGGGTACCGCTACTTTATGGAAAATGTTAATGTTAGCTTGGTCTTACCATAAAGGGTTAGCTGTTCCAGCGAAAGACTCTAAAAGACCTTTTGTTGGTGGTTTATCTAGACTAGTTAAAACAGGATACTCTACAAACGTACTAAAACTAGATTTTAGTTCACTTTACCCTTCCATACAATTAGTACATAATGTTTTTCCTAAATGTGATATTACAGATGCTATGAAGGGCATGTTAAAGTATTTTAGAGATACTAGAATCATGTATAAAAATTTAGCTTCTGAACACTACGCCACAGATAAAAAGAAATCTGAGTCTTATGGTAGAAAACAATTACCTATTAAAATTTTTATTAATTCTATGTTTGGTTCACTTTCCGCACCTCAGGTATTCCCTTGGGGTGATATGAATATGGGTGAAAAAGTTACGTGTACAGCTAGACAATATCTTAGACAAATGGTTAGATTTTTTATGAAAAAAAATTACGACCCTTTAGTTATGGATACAGACGGTGTCAATTTTTCTTGTCCTTTAGATGTTGAGGATAGGGTATATGTTGGTCTGGGTAATAATGAACTAGTTAAAGAGGGTAAAGAATATAAAGGTAGTGAGGCTGACGTGGCTGAATATAATGATTTATTTATGAGGGGAGAAATGGGATTAGATACCGACGGACAATGGCCTTCATGTATTAATGTAGCTAGAAAAAATTACGCTTTATTAATGTCTTCTGGAAAAGTTAAACTAACAGGCAACTCAATAAAATCTAAAAAAATACAAGGGTATTTAGAAACTTTTATTGATACGGGTTTAAGGATGTTATTAGAAGGTAAGGGTGGTGATTTTGTAGAGTATTATTATGAGTATTTACAAAAAATATACGACAGAGACATATTACTCGCAAAAATAGCTAACAAATCTAGAATAAAACAAACTATAGAATCTTATAAAAAAAGATGCACCCAAAGAACAAAAGCTGGTAATTTAATGGCAAGACAAGCACACATGGAGTTGGTTATAGCTAATAATGTACAAGTATCTTTAGGTGATACCATTTATTATGTTAATAATGGTACAGCTATGTCACATGGTGACGTACAAAGAAAAAAGAAAAAAGATGGTACCGAAGAAATTGTTTTAAATTCTTATTTAATTTCCGAAAATGACTTAGAAAATGGAATGAAAGGAGAATATAATATACCAAGATATATAAACACTTTTAATAAAAGAGTTGAACCCTTATTGGTTTGTTTTAAACCAGAAGTTAGAGATTCCTTATTAAAAAAGAAACCCGAAGATAGGGAGTACTACACTAACACCCAGTGTGAATTAATTAATGGAATACCTAGAAAAGAAGCAGACCAAGACTCACTAGAGGATATTTTAACACTATCAAATGAGGAAAAAGAGTATTGGGAAAAAACTAAAGTAAGTGAGAATTACTTTATGGAAGAATTAGGAATCTTTGAGTCCATCTGACGAAGTAATAACCCAGTAAGATAACTCCGAAACAAACACCAACTCTACACAACTATCACCATCTAAAGTTATAGAATCCCATTTATTATCTATCTTACCCATGTCCGACACTATCTCTACCTCAGATAATGATTTTATTTTTACCTTCGTATCTTTTTTAGAATTTAAGGTTAATTTACAGGGTTTATTAGTTACGATTAAATATTCTCCATTAGTTACATAATCCTCACCAACTACTTTTACAATTGAGTCTGGTTCCTTAGCGGTGGATTCAGAGTATACGGAATCAGAATTTAAGTTTAAGTCCCTCAACAGACCTAATATAGCAACTGAAAGTAATTTATAGTCTATATTGTCAGGTCTACCAGAACCATCATATATCACTAATTCATTAAAACCTAACTCATCTAAGTCTTCAGCAATCAATCCGAATCCTGAAGCACCCGTTTCTTTATAGTTAAAAAAGTAGGGATGTAGTGTTAGTAACTTATGGTATCTATTTGTTGGTACAGCTTGTAAATTGGTTTTATATCTTCTGGAGGAAGAGGGTCCTCTAACCACATTTCCATCATTATCAAGACCCAAATCCATCGGTACTGCAGCGACAGGTAATAAACCTAATTTGTGTATTTGTAGACTACTTGCTTTTATACCGGGTGTTGTACTACCACCACTTAGGGGGTATGTCGGTGTTTTACCTATAGCTAATACTGGTGACATACCAGTAATACCAGAAAAACTTGTAACTGTTACAGTACATGTTGCAGAAGTAGATGAAAAAGACCCAACTACAAAAGTATTTCCTGTTGAACAAGCGCTACACGCTATTGAAGTAGTTATAGCAGACCAGGTATAATCGGTATAACTAAAGAATTCACCGGCACCACTTATGGACTGACCGGCGGTGAAACCAGAACCCACATCTAAACTTTGACCCATTTTTGTAGCACCTGAAAACAATACTGAGTTACCAGAATGTTGTTTTAGTTGTCTACCATAATCTACTTTTGTAAAAAATCCCATAATTAAACCACAAATATTGACCCTGGGTTCATTGGTCTATAACCCAAGGACTTATTTAAATTTTCAGCTTCTAAAGCTTTCCTCTCTAACATTTTATCATTTCTTAATCTTTCTAACCTAGCCATTAATTCTTCTATAAGTTTTGCAACCTCATCTTTAGACTCACTAAGTAGGTCAGCGTACTCCATAGTTACTTCTGAATCCGGTGTTTTAAGATTTCCTTGAAACTTACCTCTTACCCTACCTAACATTTCTTTTGATTTAGCAAAAAAGTATCTCCTAACCCAAGACTGAGCCGGTGGGTTAAGTTTTGTGTAGGTCAATTCTTCCAAATCTACATCACTAGGTAAAAGGATAACATCTTTATTAGCATCTAAACAATCATTCCTACATTCAGGACCTGAATCGTAATACCAATACCAAACCCTCTGTTCATTAGTCATTATATTACCAAAATCAAATCTACCACCAGGAACATTATAAAGATGTAGGTATTTCACACCGTGTACACCACCAGCTCCAGCGGTTATTCGGTAGGTCATATCACCACCAATCATTCGATTCTTTAAATTTCTATCCTGCATCCTCAACAGTACATCAAAAGCAGGCATTAGGAAATAAGACCCTTGTATACCTACTTGTGCACCACCACCTACACCCATACCACCACCCATTCCACCAAAAGCACCTAAAAACGGGTCGATAAAAGATTCGTTTAATTCTGCTCTAGAATACCATAAAATTTCGTTAATTTCTCGTCCTGCTGGAATTTGATAAATTTGTGTATTAGCTGAAAGAGTGACATAATCTTGTTTAAGTTGATATGGTCCCCCAGCTTGTAGACCTACTATTTTAGAATATGCGTAAGTAAAAGAAGTTTCAAAGTCCAAATCCCTTGTTAAAAATGCATTAGTAAGTGAAATAACATCCATATCCTGACCATACAATGAAGACCATTGATTCTCAATCAACCAATCTTGTACATATTGACCATAGTCAAGTATAGCAATTTCTAAAGCTGTGTCTAACATTTCGTCTTCCAATTCAACACCTCTTAATGGGGCACCTAACATGTGACGAATTTGTGTGAATAACTTTGTTCTTTTTATTGGGTCTATTGTTGTTGGCATAATATATCCTTTATATATAAATACTTGGAAGTTGGCATTAAAAAAGGCCCTAAGGCCTTAATCAATCTAATACGTATATATTATAGTTATAATTTATCTAGATTCACAAAATGCTTTAGCTAGACCAGCTCGTTTAATCCAAACTCCACCCTCTTCAATAGCAGCAACCCAACACTTTTTATCACATCCACCATCATATCCCTGGTCATCACACCATGTATGGAATACACCTTTAGTCCCTTTTTTTTCTATATCTTTATCAACACCCCGCATCCAATCTTCATTTTCGGTAACAACTCTTTCTACAATTCTTTTAAGTGTACCTTGGTTAATCTTAACAACTTTACCTTCTCTTACACCTTGTAAAGCATTATACATTTTTCCATGACCTTCAGATTGTTCATTTTTCTTTTCCACTTCAGAATCTTTTTCTTTTTCTTTTTCCTCAATTGCCTCATCAGTTATTTTGTCGTATAGGTCTTCTATATGTCTTAAAGCGTTTTTAATTTTTTGATTCATACTTTTAGTAACAGTAACATCTCCTATTTTTTGTCCTGTCATAACTTTATCTAAACTTTTTAAAGCATTAAAAGCTGTCTTCATATTTTTTTTCATATTGTAGTCCGCTCCTTCAGTTAAAGTTGTTAACTGTTTTTTAAGTTGTTTTTTCGTGAATTCTTTTTTATCCATAACAATTGTTTCTATATAAATATAAGGAAAAGTTGGTTTTTACAAACCACTTAAAATTTCACCTAAAATATCTTCTTCATTAATGTTATCACCCATAACAGTATCGATTACCGATTTCTTTTTATTTACTAATTCATAGATAGTTCTTTCTATAGTATTGTCATAAATAGGGTACATACAAGATACTTTTTTATCTTGACCTATTCTAAATGCACGGTCTTCACATTGAGACATGTCGGAGGGTACAAATGATAAGTCATTAAATATTACAACTTCTGCAGCGGTTAAGGTAATTCCTACCCCAGCTGCTTTTACATTTCCTATAAAAACTTTTACTTTATCATCGTTTTGGAATCTATCTACACTTTCCTGTCTATCTTCTTTTTTCATTGTACCGTTAAGAATTACAGATTCTTTTTTATATTTTTCATGTAAAGTCATTAAAGGCTCTGTAAAATTAGTAAACACAATAACTTTTTTATCCTGTTGTAGACATTGTTCTATTAGTTGAATTGTTTCTTTAACTTTTTCTAAAGCTATAATTTGTCTGACCTTCATGAGTTTTGAAAGTTGTATAGACAATCCTCTATTTCGATTCTGTCTTCGCCAATCGAGATAATCACCCATCTCATCTTCATAAGTTTTAGATTTTAGTTCCATATGAATAGGTGTGATAATTTTATCCGGTAAGTCTAACACATCCTCTTTTAACCTACGTAAAACTTTATCGTTAGTTTTGTCACGTAGTTCCTCAAGGTTAGTAGCCCCAAATGTTAACCATATTTTTCTATAACCTCTAAATATTTGTTTTCCATCACAGTATCGTCTAACGTAATTAATCCAATTATTAGCTACTCTAGACCCAACCAACTTTAATAAGTTATAGTAATTCATAGGACGAGATGTCATCGGAGTACCTGATAATAACCAGAGCCTATCTATTCTAGAGGTTAAATTGTTAACTAATTTAGTTCTTTGAGCTTTTCCATTGGATACATAATGTGCTTCGTCTATTATAACTAAATCAAATTTAGAATCTAAAATTTGTTTTTTCTTATCTTTGTCTTTAGGTAAGGAATGGAAGTTTTTAAGTATATCGTAGTTGATAATTACGTATTTACCATCTACCCACTTTTTACCCTCAATTATCTCTACAGGTTCATCGGTGTAATTTTCTATTTCTCTTTTCCAATTAACCTTTAATGATGCGGGACAAATAATCAATACTTTTTTAACCTTACAACTTATACTGGCCATAATAGCAGAACTAGTTTTACCCAAACCCATATCATCAGCTAGAATATATTTCTTATTAGAGACTAATTTAGTTATAGCTGTTTTTTGGTGGTCGAATGGAGGTCGATGTGAAAACTCAACAAAATCCACTTTAATATCGGGATTAGCCCTAGGAATTATTTGGTTTTTAGGTACCCAAAAAGAATTTAAAGGGTGTGACTCTAGTATTTTTCCCCACACATGATAAGCCTTATCTGTTTCAGATAATAGTTTCTCAATCCAGATAGACCTGGGGGGTGACTGTAAAAATTTTGTGGACATATACTCTTTAGATAAATAATCATCTATCTCCATCCATAACCTCACAACTTTAGGTTTCTTATCATAATTTTTATTAATATAGTCGGATTGTGAACGCGTTAATGTAAAAGTTTTACTATTACGCATATTATTCTGAAGGCCTATTATATAGTTGTTGGCCCCATTATAATTCACTAAAGAATTCTTAGCTTTAATTTCTGGTGGGAAATTTTCCATATTAAAAATATAATAAAAAGAGAAAAGAAAGACAAATTGTATTTATAATAAAAAGAATAAACTAATATGGCAAAAAAAATACCTATTACAAGAATATCTAAATTCTTTGGTTCGGAAGATTTCCAACTAGAACAAGACATTGGTATGGAATGGTTACATGGTGATATGCATTTTACTTTAGTTTTATTTAGGGTGGACCAAAAACTTTCAGATGTTGATGATGTGTATGGTGAGTCTGGACCTGAAGAAATTAGATTTAAAGCTCCAGTAGAATTTAAAGCTTACGTTAAAATTGACCAACCAAAGCTTGATAGTTACGCTAATGGATTAGTTAAGGATTTAGAACCTGGAAATATGACTTTAGGGGTTTACATTAAACATTTAAATGAATTAGATATAGATGTTAATTATGGTGATTATATTGGTTATCCAGAAACTGAAGATAAGATGAGGTACTACACTGTAACTAATGACGGTAGAGTAACTTCAGATAATGCACACACTATAGGTGGGTATAAGGCTTTTTATAGAACAATAATGTGTTCTTATGTTAGTCCTAATGAATTTAATGGAATATAATGGCGTTACCTAAAAAAATTAAAAAGACATTAAATATTAATCCGGGACCTATTCAGGAACATTACCCTACGGGTTATAATGGTATAACAGTGCCTAACCGTAGACGAGAATTAGCAAATCTAATCAATGATGACGGTACATTTTTACCAAAATCAATTCTTCATGCTGATTTAGATAAAGGAATGTTAGAATTTGTATCTAATGAATTAAAAACAAGTGTTAATGGGGAAAAAATAAATTTAATAGACAAAATACTCACACTACAAAGATGGGCAGAAGTAGGACAAACCTGGAAATTTTCTACAAAAGACAAAAACGTACAACTACCATTTATAGTTGTGGTTAGAAGTCCAGAAGTTCAATACGGAACTAACCCAGCATTACAATATACTATTCCAGATAGAAAACAATTTCATTATGCAAAAGTACCTACTTGGGATGGTAATAGAAAAGGTTACGACATATACACAATACCCCAACCGGTACCAGTAGATATTACATATGATGTTAAGATAATATGTAATAGAATGAGGGAACTAAATCAGTTTAATAGGGTTGTTTTACAAAAGTTTACTTCTAAACAAGCTTATACTTTTGTAAAAGGTCACTATATTCCTATAGTGATGAACTCAATTGGTGACGAAAGTAAAATAGATACTGAAGAAAGGAGATACTACCAACAAAGTTACCAGTTCCAACTACAAGGGTTTTTACTAGACGAAGAGGAGTTTGAAGTTAAACCAGCAATTAGTAGAAGTTTGGTTATGTTCGGTTTTGATGAAAAGAATAGGGAAAAGGAACCTAAAACATTAGGGGAAAAGGTTATTGATAAGGTAACTAATAGAATTCAGTTTAAAGGAAACCAAACGTCGACAACGATAATATATGAATATAAAAATAATATCACTATATCCAGAATTAAAAATATTAACACAACAACGTTTACTATAAATGGTAAAACACTTAACCCACCTGTTATGGTTAATCCGGGAGATTCTGTGTCTATATCAATAACTAAGTCTTCTGTGGGGTTACCGTCAACATTAACTCTATTGGAAACATTGGTACGTTAACTTTTATGATTCACCATAAATATCCTTTTTTACTTTACACTTTTCGGATATTAATTTTTCCACAAAAGAGAACATTTTTAGTCCCCTATCTTTACAATACGTTTTTAGTAAAGTATGTGACTCTATACTTATTTTTAAGTTTTTAATTTTTTGCTTTTTACGTTCTGAAGACATTACAACAGGTATTTTTGATATAACTATCTTATAGTATGAAAAAAGTATGAAAAAATACATACTTTAGTTCAAATATAGTCTTTTATAGTATAACTTTTGTGATTACGGAATGTATTTATAATAAAAGAAAATAAAATTTTATAAAAATTATTAAACATGGCAGACGGTAATAGAGTATTTGTTTCTCCGGGAGTCTATACTTCAGAGAAAGATTTAACATTTGTAGCACAAAGTGTAGGTGTTACTACATTAGGTTTGGTTGGGGAAGCGTTAAAAGGACCAGCTTTTGAACCTATATTTATACAGAATTATGACGATTTTACAACAAGATTTGGGGGTACGTCACCTACTACTTACGTAGATTCACAAATACCTAAATATGAATTAGGGTATATTGCTAAATCATACTTAAGTCAATCAAACCAATTATTTGTAACTAGGGTATTGGGGTTAAGTGGTTATGATGCAGGGCCATCATGGTCAGTACAAACCATTGGTAGTTTAGACCCATCAACATTTACGGGAGCTACAACAGCCTATACTTCAGGTACAACTAGGTTACCATTCTACGTACCTTTAACAGGGTCTAACACCACGGTTGGTTCTGAGATGTTCTCAAACGCAGCTTTAAGTACAGACTTTATTAGTACGTTACCTAATTCTATAAAATCTCACTTTGGTAATGCTAATGCAACAAACCCATTATTGGATTGGGAGGAAACAATTTACTTAACTAACGGTACTTCCACAACATTAAAAGCTGACCTACTTTCTTGGACTACAGCAATTTATGGTATAGCTAGTGTTTTAGGTTCCGCAGATGTAGGTACTGGTAAGTATTTGGCTACAGGAGCAACATATAGCTCATGTACTGGGTCAAACCCTAGTAATCTAGTGTCCGCTACAACACCATTTTATGGTGGTGCCATATACCAATACGGAGTTCTTCCTCTTGAATACACAAATTTAGCAACAGCAACAACAACAAATTCACTATCAGCTACAAGTTCAACAACACTATATAATAGATTAGGTGTGAATAGTAGTACAGCATTAGAAGGTCCTCTTGATTATAAAAACGACGCATGGTACTACGGGTTATTTGATTATACAGGTAGTAGTACGTGTTGTAGTGGTACCACTTATAGTGGAGTATCCTATCAATTATACGCAACAACAGCAACTACAGGTTCCTGTCAACAAATTTCAACTGGTACTACAAGTATTGGTGGTACAGCATTTACAGTATTCTCTGGATATTGTGCTGTTGACTATGTAGATTGGGGTAATGTAAAACCATATGAAGACTACGATGGTATGGTAGTCCTAACCTTAAGGTCAAGGGGGTTAAGTACTAAAAAGAGTGGTGGTCCACTTTATGAAGTAACAGCTAACACAGTAAGTTTTGATTGTACTGGTGGGACTTATGAAAGAGTATTAGAAGACCCATTTGCTTCGTTTGGTATCAACGCTCAAACTACAGCGGGAAGAAACTACTCATTTAAAACATCTATGAGTGTAACTTCTAAAGATTACGCGTCAAGTGTGTTTGGGGTAACACCGTTTGATAAACTAGCGGTAGATGTACCATTATTTGTAGAAGAGTCATACCCAACACTATTAAAAGATAGTTGGAGAAAAGGTAAGGTTAGAGGATTACAATGTTGTTTAACTTATTTACCATCTGCTAGAGCTACAACCAACACAAACACAATAGCTTGGTACATGCATGAGTGGTTAACACCAGAAACACCATACGTGGTTTCAGAATTACAAGGTTCGGACGTATTTAGATTATTTAAGTTTGTATCTATTTCTGATGGGACGACAGCTAATAGAGAATATAAAGTATCATTAATTAACCTGTCTTTTGAGAGAGGTGAATTTGATGTGGTAATTAGAGATTTTTATGATACAGATGCTAATCCAGTAGTTTTAGAAAAATACACTAGATGTAGTCTAGACCCAACTAAAGTATCTTTTATAGGTAGAAAAATAGGAACGTCAACAGGTGAGTTTGAATTAAAGTCTAGGTATACTATGTTATATTTAGGTGAAGGTGTGTTAGATGGAATTTACTCTGGTTCATTACCTTGTGGTTTTGAGGGGTATAGATTTAGAAGTTATAGTAATTGTCCTATAAATCCACGTTTGGTTTATAAAACTAAGTATTACACTCCAGGTGAGGTTGTTTATGACCCACCATTTGGAACTGGTACTGTTAATAACGCTACTATTAGTGGTGGTGATAAAGTAAGTAAGGTTTATTTAGGTATTTCTGATAGTTTAGGAGCTGGATATGACCCAGATTTCTTTGACCATAAAGGTTATGTTGTACCATCTAATGTGTGTACAGCAACTGCAGGTGGTGAATGGAGTGTAATCACACAAGGATTCCATATGGATTCTGGAGCTACAGTTGTAGTGGGTGGTTCAGGTACATATGTTAATTGGTCAGGAACATCATTAAATGGTAAACCAGTATTTGAGTGTGGGGTAACTTCATTTAGAAAAGAACCAACATTGAGTACTGACCCATATAAAAAATTAAGAGCTCGTAAATTTACAGTAGCACCTCATGGTGGATTCGATGGGTGGGATATCTATAGAAAAACTAGAACTAATACAGATGATTATAGATTAGGGTTAACAGGATACCTAAACGGAGCATGTGTAAACACAGAGTTCCCAACAGCAAAAGGAGACGGGTCATTTAAGAAATTAAATACAACTGAAGCTAATACAGATTATTTTGCATACCTTAGAGGTATAAATGAATACTCAAACCCAGAAGCAGTAGATATTAATGTTTTTGCTACACCGGGTATTGACTATGTAGATAATTTAGGGTTGGTGAATGAAGCTATCGATATGGTAGAAACAGATAGAGCCGATTCGTTATATGTGGTAACAACACCAGATTATAATATGTTTGTACCAAACACAACTGTTAGTACTAACGCTGTTTCACCAGATGAAGCTGTAGATAATTTGGAAGATTCGTTAATAGACTCTAATTACACCGCTACATACTATCCTTGGATACAAATAAGAGACGCAGCAAACAACAAACAGATATACATACCACCAACGTCAGAAGTTATGAGAAATATAGCTTTAACTGATAATGTATCTTTCCCTTGGTTCGCATCAGCGGGTTACACTAGGGGGCTAGTGAAAGCTACTAAAGCAAGAAAGAAACTAACTTTAGATGAAAGAGATACGTTATATGTTGGTAGATTAAATCCAATAGCAACATTTAGTGATACGGGACCAATTATTTGGGGTAATAAAACATTACAGGTAAGAGAGTCTGCTTTAGATAGAATTAATGTTAGAAGATTATTGTTACAGACTAGAAAATTAATTTCAGCAGTAGCAGTAAGATTAATATTCGAACAAAACGATGAAATAGTTAGACAACAATTCTTAGATTTAGTAAACCCAATCCTAGATTCTATTAGAAGAGATAGAGGTTTAACAGACTTTAGAGTGGTACTATCTAACGACCCACAAGAAATTGATAGAAATGAAATGAATGGTAAAATTTACATTAAGCCTACTAGAGCTTTAGAGTATATATTTGTTGAATTCCTAATTACTCCTACTGGGGCATCGTTTGAGGATATATAAAATTTATAATAACTAAGTTGATATGAAATTTAATAAAAAAATAGTAGTAGAGAGCCTCAACCAAAAAGGGGTTGGTAAAAAGGTTTTTACAGAAGGTAATAAACAAAACGTTGTTTTGTCAGAAGACCAGTTTGAAAGATTAATGACTTCTCTGAATGAGGATAATAATAAGGTGGCTGTTTTGGTTAGAGAAACCTATAAATTAATTAGAGAGTCTATAAAAAAAGAAGGTCTAAATTTAAATGTCGAAGATTATTCTAACAAATTAATTGGGGAAGGATTCAATACTGGAGGACATAATCCCGGTGTTGCTGCTGCTGAAGGTTTAGAAAATGTCCTTGGTGGTATAAAGAAAGCCTATGACATGATTAAAGATAGTGATACCAGAAAAAAGTTAGCTAACTCTATCACTAAACTAGGAAACTTTATGACTATTACAGCGGACGCAATTGCTGCTGGTAGAGACCAAAGAACAATGTCAAATCCAGATTCATTAAAAAATTCACTTCCTTACCCAGAGTTGGATGAGATGCATCATGAAGAGATGGAGGAAGGCACTGGAGCGTCATCAGCAGGAGCTTTTTCAGCACCTTTAGAGTTTACCGAAGGGAAAAAGAAAGACCATGATGGTGATGGGGATATAGATTCGGATGATTATTTAGCAGCAAAGGATAAAGCTATTAAAAAATCTATGAAAGAAGATTCTGGTCATGATGAAGCAATGAATTACGGTAGGGATGAGGGTCATGATGATAAAGAACTTTATGATTTAAAACATGATGGTGGTGGTGAAGACCATATAGAAGATTTGGAAGATGATATGCATTATGACCATATACATGATTCTAAAAATATAGAAGAGTCAAAAGAAAAAAAAGAAAAACTAATCCAAGAGGATATTAAAAAGATGAAACAAATAATAAAACCAATTTCAAAAATATAAAAATGAAAAAGATAAAACTAAAAGAATCAGATTTAATAGACTTAATAGAAAAATTAGTCAAAGAAAACTTAAGTAATGGTAATGCACAAAATTTAGGGATGATGAATACACCTACAGCCAAATATAAAGACCTCTTAGAGAAAGAAGACATTGAAGAAGAAGATATTGAAGAAGAAAATGCGACAGAAGAAGAAGAGGATAATGTAATGGAGTCTAAAAAACGTAAAAAGACTTTGTCGTTGACGGAAGCTCAGTTATTAAATCTTATAGAAAAAGTTGTTAAGGAGAAAAAAAAGTAATTATTACTTAATATAGAAACATAAAAGGTCCTTTCGGACCTTTTTTATTTAACTAATTTTCCACCATTTAATAATATTAAAATTAATATTATTGGAGCTAGTATTGGAGCTTTGATGATGTGTGTGATAATGTAGATTGTGTACCACTTACTGTTTGGTCTATCACCTCGTTTAGATTCAAACGACATATAACCACTGTAAATGTCTTTTTCATTAATTAACAAAAACACAAACATTAATATTTGTGAAACAACTAGATAAGGTATTATATATTCTAACATAATTTTTATTTTTTTTTTTGATTAAACTTCTATTAATATATACGACTTTTCATCGTTAAAGTTACAAACTAATTTACTTTTTTAAGGGTTAAAATACTGTGATAACGGTAATTATAACCATTTATGGTGTCGTAAGACTCCTGTACCAACACATCAATAATGCCATTAACCATATCCATTCTTTTAATAACTAATGGTCTAGATGAACCACCCATTAATTGTTGACCCCCAACCAAAGGTTCTAAGACAGTTATATGGTTTTCTGTTACATTTAGACCATAAGAAGATAAAGTATCCGTACTCAACATAAATGACCCAAAACCGGGTACTTGAGTGGGGAATATAAAACTCCAAACCGTCTCATACCTAGTAATAACCTCAAAATCATAATAAGGGTTTGGGTATCTAAGACTACTGGTCACACCAGAACTGAAGTGAAAAATTTCTTCAGTAATATCTAAGTCTAAATTTTCCATAAACATATTACCATCTACTATTAACCAATCACCTTCTAAGTACTCAACCTCAACATACTCAATCGGTATTTGTGTGGTTGGGTAAGTGTTGTCACATTCTATAAGTGGGTATTCTTTTTCACAAGAACACAAAAGTATAAGTAGTAAGAGTTTGTATATGTTTTTCATACTACAAAGATAAACAAAATAAATGAATAAACAAAATTAATTCATATTTATATTATATGAATAATATTATTATAACAGAAAAACAACTTAAAAAAATATCTTCGTTACTAAATGAAGATGGGCCTAACAATTCTATAAGAGCTTATTCTTTTGATTGGGACGATAATATTATGAGAATGCCCACCAAAATTAAAATGTTAAGAATGTCTGACTCTGGTTGGGAAAATATTGAGGTTAGTACTGAAGAGTTTGCAAATTTAAGAAATGACAAAAATTATAAATTAGATGATGGTGCGTTTGATAATTTTATAGAAGAGGAGGCTTTTCTAACAGACTTAAAAAAAGCTTTAGATAATAAATCTTTTGCCCCCTCATTTGAAAAATTTAAGGAAGCCCTTATTTACGCAAACCCAATATCTATTATAACCGCGAGAGGTCATGACCCCCAAACTATAAGAAAAGGTATGGATATTGTTATATCTGAAACATTTAACGAAGACGAATTAGGTAGAATGATAGATAATATCCAACAGATATATCCAGAATTAGATGGTAAAGGTTTAGATATTGTATTAAAAACTTATTTAGATTCACATGATTACCACCCAGTAACATCAGAAAGGTTTACCGACAAATTTGGTTTAGAGAGTGGGTCGGCTGTTAACCCGGAAGAAAATAAAAAAATAGCTTTACGAGATTATGTAACAAAAATAGTTACAAAAGTGGGTGAAATGGTAAATACTAACCATAATAAATTATCGGTTGGGTTTAGTGACGATGATTTGGGTAATATAAATGCGATAGTAGACTTTATACAAGAAGTGTTACAGGTAGAATTTCCTGAAGTAGACTTTGTTGTTTATGACACTTCAGAAGGTGGTATGAATAAAATAGTACTAAAACAAGTGTAATGTAATATTTTTTTCATTACCGATATATTTATAGATATAATAAAAAACTAAAAAACTAAAATTAAAAGATATGGCCGATTTATTAATGAAAATGCCGATACCCTACGAACCTAAAAGAAAAAATAGGTTTATATTAAGATTTGATTCTTCTTTGGGCATAAATGAATGGTACGTGGAAAGTACATCAAGACCACAAATAACCATAAATTCAGTAGAGGTACCATTTTTAAACACGTCTACTTATGTAGCGGGAAGGTTTACATGGGGTACAATTAATGTGACTTTTAGAGACCCTATTGGTCCATCAGCAGCACAAGCTCTTATGGAGTGGGTGAGATTACATTCAGAATCAGTAACGGGTAGAATGGGTTACGCGGCTGGATACAAAAAGAACATAGACTTAGAAATGTTAGACCCAACAGGTGTTGTGGTAGAAAAGTGGATAATGCAAGGTACGTTCTTAACAGACGTTAATTTCGATAGTCTAGGTTATAGTGATGATGGTTTAGCTACAATTTCAGCAACACTAAGACCAGACAGGTGTATATTAGTTTACTAAACTAAAACAAATATATGTTAAAAAGCTCTTTAATTAGAGCTTTTTTAATGCAGTTTACTTGACTTTAATTTTATAAATTACGATGCTTATAGCGCAATCTATTTAAATCATTAAAAACTAAACAAATATATTTACTATTATAATATATTAATTAAATTATAAGCTATGCAAGAACAAATACAAAATCCGGAAGAATCAATTTTACCTTATGATGTGGTAACACTACCATCACAAGGTTTATTCTATACGAATAAAAAGAAAACACTTAAAGTTACATATTTAAACGCATCAGACGAAAATTTACTAGCTTCACAAGCAGTACAACAAGAGGGGACCCTAGTAGATTCATTACTAACAAAAAAAATATTAGATAAGGATATTATGGTTAGTGACATGCCTGATTGTGATAAAGAAGCGGTTCTAATCTTTTTAAGAAATACGGCTTTTGGTTCTGAATACACTGTAAAGTTAACAGACCCTAAAACCAAAAAAGAGTTTGAAACAACATTAGACCTATCAGTACTAAGGTTAAAGGAAACCAATGTAAATGTTGACGAAAAAAATGAGTTTGAGTACTTGTTAGAACAATCAAATAAAAAAGTAAAACTAAAGTTTTTATCACCAGAAGATGAGGTATATCTTCAAGAAATTGATAAAAGATATAAGAATGACCCAATAAGTCCTTATATGACCAAACAACTAGAAAGAATGGTTAAAGAAATAGATGGGGTGAGGGACGCCATGACTATATCTCAAATGATACAAACTATGCCTATAAAAGACTCTCAAAGCATTAGAAAAGTTATTAGAGAAAATACACCAGGTTTAGACCTTAACATACCAACAACCACACCATCAGGAGAAGAAATGAAAGTAAGAATTTCATTGGGTGTTGAGTTTTTTCGTCCTTTCTACGGGCTATAGGAATGCCCTATTGCAAGAGTTTTACTATTTAATGAGACACCTCCACATACCATGGAGAGACCTACTGTACATGCCTACATTTGAACGAAGATTCTACATAAATACGCTAGTAGAAGAATTCAATAAAAAGAAAGAGTCGTACGAACAATCAAAAAACAAATCGAAATCATCATATTAAGTATTTATAGTTAAATAAAAACTATGTTGAATTTTATTAAACAATTATTTATTGAACAACTTTTATCGGGGGCTAAACCTTATTTAGCTTTTCACCCCGAATTAGGTGTGCCTATAGGGGTTTTTAACTATAAAGACGAACCTAATCGACAATCTCGTATAGACTCGATTAAAAAAATGGGTAAAAAAGGTAACCCAACATCACTAAAGTTAGCTAAATTATTAGGTATAAATAATCCTATTCCATCATTTCTGGACCAAGCAACAAAGGATGCAATTGATAAAGCGGCTAAAGAAGCTTATGAACAGGGTGTTAAAGATGGTGGTAAAAACACTTCTTATAAGGGTGGTAGTTATGGAACTGGTAAATTAGGTTTATTTGAAGAAGCACAAAAACAAAGGGTTTCTAGGGAAGGTTTATCTGTGGGTGAAGTAAATAAATTAGGTGACCTTCTAAAGGGTGGTGCACTAAATACCGCCAATATTAAAGAAAATATGGGGTTTATTCTAGATATGTTAGCTTTAGAAGATACTCTTAGAGTAGGTATTTCTCAGTCTTTAGGAATGACTAATGAACAGTTGTTTGATACTATAGACGAATTAAATGAAGCGGGAAAATCCTCATATCAGTGGGGACTCACAGTAGACCAACTATTCGAAACATTTAAAGCCATATCAATAGAGATTGGTAGGAATTTACGTATACCACCTGAAGTGACAACTCGGATTGCTCTTTTAACTAAAACTTTAGAAGGTTTTGATGGAGCTGCATTTGCAGATGCGTTTGATACGATTGGTTTTAGTTTAGAAGGTGCTATAGGTGGTGTTGATGAAACCAACAACGCTATGTCAGACGTACTCAAAACAGGTCGAGCTATGGGTGTTGTGATGGAAACATTTTTAAAAAATGTATCAGGAGAAATAAAACTTATAAACACGTACCAATTTGAAAATGGGGTTCAAGGACTATCAAGGATGGTAGCAAGAGCTCAAAGACTTGGTGTGGAAATGAGTGATGTAACAGGACTGGCAGAAAACTTATTAGACCCAGAAGGTGCTATAGAATTTGCGGCACAAATGCAAGTGATAGGTGGTGCAGCTAGTGACCTAACCGACCCATTTAAATTAATGTATATGGCTAGTAATGACCTAGAAGGTTTACAAAAAGCCATTATAGATACCGCGTCTGCAGCTGCAACATTTGATGAGACAAAAAATAAATTTGTAATAGCACCAGCAACCCAAAGACAATTAAGGGACCAAGCAAAAGCAATGGGGATGAACTACCAAGACTTAGCTGATGCAGCGACTAAAGCCGCAAGGGAGTCTGCAGTTTTATCACAAATGGAATTTACAGACGGTATAAGTCCAGACGATAAGGAATTAATCGCTTCAATGGCTCAGATAGGAAAAGGTGGTGTAGCGGAAGTTAAAATACCTGGTGTTGACGAGTTAGTTAATGTAGCGGATGTTACGGATGAACAATTAGAGTTATTAAGAAAAGAAGGTATGAGTGATACTGACCTATATAAACAACAATTAACTGTCGCGGAAAAAGCAAATCAGTATTTATCTTTAATTGATACTGGGGTAAGAATGTTAGTTAAAGATATGGGTGGAGATATGAGAGAAGCTCTCCAAGAAGCCTTTTCACAAACAGCAGCAGGAAAAATGAATCTGTTAACTGAGGAACAAATGCAAACCATGATGGGTGGGGACTCAACAGAAATAGCAAAATTAATAGGTGAGTTAGGGGGTACAATGACTAAAGAGGCCTTAACTATGGTAAAAGACGCCTCTGTTGGTTTGGGTGCTACTAACTCAACTGATTGGGAAAATGTTTTACCCCCAGCAAATGATTTTATATTGAGACCTGGAATGAGTGAACCCCTAAGATTCAATAAAGGTGATTTAATAATTGGGGGGACAGAACTAGATGCTATGCTACAAGGTGGTATGGGTGGTAATACAGAGTTATTAAACGAAGTTAGTAATATGACAACAAACATGACCCAAACAGTAAACTCAGGTGTAAAAGAACATAAAATAACTGGTGAACTAACAATAAGAGATTCACAGGGGGGCACCGGTACCGTTTCTGCTGAAGATGTAGTGCGTGCATTCAATAGAAACAGTGCAGCAAGTAAAGATTTTTATATGATGTTACAATCATAAAAATATTTTTATAATCTATTTATAATAAAAACCAATAATAAATGCCTCAAAAGACAAACACTAATATACAAAATCCATACGGACAAGGTGACTACAATATCAGTATTAAAAGTACTGAGATTTTGAGGAAACATTTGTTAGGGAAAAATTTAAGAAGTTCTTATTTAGCTGACGGAAACCCCCTACCACCACCCTACGGGATTCAAATGCCTGGAGAGTTTAGCTACCAAACACAATCCGATTACCATATAATAGACCAAAAGACGGTAAGTGAAATGGGTGAAGGACCACAAACAAATCTTTTTTTAGACAATAGTTATGGTCCACAAGGTGGGTATAAAGACGTTCTTTTAATTGACGTTAAAAAAATATTACCTAGAAAACAAACAGATTATGTATCTCCTAGTACACTACAACCCCAAGCATTTGTATCTTCCCAATATACCCCAGCTGAGATATTAGAAACAGTTAATATTACTGACAATATAATAAACACTATGAATTCTAATATTTTAGATGATAGTGAATTGATGAGAGCGTCCAGTGGATACCTAAGAAGAAATCTAGCACACCTCCAACAACAATACCTAACCCAAGTAAGTGATGGTCCACAAGGTGGTTGGGAGTATGATATTAGTAGTAGTCCTGGTAAAAAAGAATTGGAGGGAACAGACTTTATGTCTAGAATTACTAATTTATATTTTGGTTATTCTAATATTCCAGGTGACTATTTCGACACTACATTCGTCCCAAACATAAATGAATTAACTGAGAACGGTATATTAAAAGGTAGTGAGACAGACCCATTCGACAGTTTTCAAGCTACTGCTAGTGCTATAGTAAGTTCTTTAACAGGGGGTGACGCAATACCCAAAAATCCACTAGCATACCCAAACCCAAGTGATTCTTTCATTGAGTATATGGGTAAGGAACAACAATCCGCGTTATTTGGTAATTTAAAATACAATATATTTCGTCCTGATTATACTAGAGTTCGTTTAGCAAATGGTGTAGACCCAGTCAGAGCTTATTATTACGTTGGGTCAAAAAATTCTGAACCTAGTAGATTACAAAGCCCAATGGGAGCAGTACCGCAGGATGAGTTTGGTAGAAATGTAGCGGCTTTAGTTTACGGTCCATCTACCGTAGCAAAAGAATTAGAAACAGTAGATGGTAATCCTTTATGGCAGTTTTATAAATTTGGTTTAGCTGGAGAAGCATATACAGATGGGGGTACATTAGATGGTGGTTGGACATGGTTCGGTAGTGCCTCTGTGGCTTCACTAAATGCACCACCAGGACTACTTTTAAGTAGGTCACACAGAAAACCAAAAAGAAAAGGTGGGTTACTAGCTCAAACACAGAAATTAATTGACTCCGCACCATTAATGGGTGGTGCAAGAAGAAAACATGCAGGACACGCAATAGACCAAACATCAAAGGTATTTAATGATGGATATAAAGAAATACCAAAAGGTTCCGGTGTAAGACGTGTAAGTGAAGGTTTCTTTGGGGGGACATCAGTTGATGGTTATTGTAGAAGTTGGACAAAAGATAACCCTTACTATAAGTTTAAAAATATGGTAAGACACAAAGGTAATCACTTAGGAAAGACTAATTCAGTTTTAACAAATACATTTAATCTTAATATAGCACCGGTAATGGGTGAGAATGTGGATACTAATGTAAAACAAAAAAATGTAAAAAAATATATGTTTTCTTTAGAAAACTTAGCATGGAGAGGTACATCAGAACTACAAAAATTACCTTTATCTGAAAGAGGACCTAATGGTGGTAGAATTATGTGGTTTCCACCATACGATTTAAGTTTTGGTGACACCAACTCAGCCCAATGGAACTCAGTTAATTTTTTAGGTAGACCCGAACCCGTATATACATACAACTATACAGAAAGAATTGGAACCCTAAGTTGGAAAATGGTTGTAGACCATTCGTCAATACTAAATGAAATAGCACAAAATACATTAAAAAATGTTACTGATTGGAAAGCTGACGAAACTTTACATGCATTTTTTGCTGGGTGTAAAGAATATGATATTTACGAATTGGCTTCTAAATTTCCTAACATTTCACTAGATGATTTAATTACAGCACAAAACGAAGTTACAGAACAATTTAATGCAAACCCTGAAGGTACATTATCGGAAGAGACTACACCACAACCACCTATGACTGGTGTACCACCTAGTGGGGGTGGAGCAAGTTTTTCTTCGGGTGGTGGAGCAAGTTTTAATTTAAATGATATAGGTGTAAGTTCTAGTGGGGGTACTGAGACAAACGACTTGCCAGGTACCGATAACTCTGATTTTGGATTTTTTGATGAGAACCCACAAACCACAATATCATCAGACCAACAAGCCATACAAAACTCTCAAAATAGTGAAGAACCTAGTAGGAATTTAGATACCACTAAAATTCTAGCAAGATTACTGGGTGAGGAAAACTACTTCCAAACACTACAAGAAGAAGACGAATTTATATATAACTCTTTAAAAAGAGAATTACAACATTTTCACCCTAGTTTTCATTCTACAACACCAGAAGGACTTAACAGTAGACTAACTTTTCTACTCCAATGTACAAGACCAGGAAATACTATACCGACAGTGACTGGTGACGGGAAAAAAATTGTAGACGCTGACAACACAGCTTTTGGGGCACCCCCTATATGTGTATTAAGAATTGGAGATTTCTATCATACTAAAATAGCTATTGATTCAGTCAGTTTTAGTTACGACCCATTGGTTTTAGATATGAATCCAGAGGGAATAGGACTACAACCAATGATAGCCAATGTCCAAATGAACTTTAAATTTATTGGTGGACAAGGGCTTAAAGAACCGGTATCAAGATTACAAAACGCGTTATCATCTAACTTTTTTGCTAATACCGAAATGTATGATAATAAAGCCTTCCAAACCGAAGGTACACCATTATTACCTAATGAACAAGATATTATAACTACTCTAGAAACACAACAAGCAAATGAATCATCTAATAGTGAAGGTGCGAGTTCAGAAGATGGCCAAGAGGGTGGCCAAATAAGTGGTGAACAAGAAGGTGGTAGTTTTTGGAATTTTTGGAATAACTCAACACCGTAAAAGATAAAATATGCCAGCAGAATTAAATTATAAAAACTTATTAAATCTATTTGTAGATAGAACTAAAAGTTATTCTTTAGATACTAAAACAAGACTAGAAGACTTATATTATCAAAACAGTATGGGATTAGTAGAAGAATTTATGGTGAGTAGAAATTTTTCTTTTGGTACATTAGGTTCTGGTAATAGAAATTTAGTGGGTATACCTAAAGATGTAATAGACAGACTAAATACGTACTATGTCACCTTAAAAAGTAGTATAAGTGCTGAAACTACAACGATACAAACTAAATTAAATGAATGTGACCCAATACAGGAAGAGAAAGAATATATTAAGAATTTATTATATAACACGCTAGAAGACCAATTAACTAAAACAATGTCTAGTGTAATGACTATTGTAAATAGTTGTAGAGAACAACAAAAATATTTAACCGATACTATTGATAAATTAAATCTCATAACCGTTGATAGTTATGACGGCCAATATATAAATCCAGGTGGCGGTAGGGTAGTTGCATTACAACTCACAGCAACTACAGCTGTAAATAATCTTAAAACAAGTTACAATACTAGTGGTGGTTACCTGGACTCATTTGTAACTAACTACATTAATAATAACTTTACCAAAGGTTATGTGGGTGGTAACGAATATATATTTTTTAGTAATAGAATGTGTACAAATAAGAGTAAAACCTTTACGTTTACTCAAAACTATACCAGAGAATTAGAAATATTAATTACTAATAGAAAAAGTGATTTATATGATAGTTTGTTTAAAAGAGACAGTGAAGGCATAAAAGGGTTAAAATATAGTACCATTCTAATGTTCCAACCTAGAATTGATACCATGTTAAAAGAATGGTTAAATTATGACTGTAATTTGTTTGGTGGTAGAATAGAAAGGGGTTTAAATAGGGGATATAATATTCTAGAGGATAATCTAAATAATTATTATAATGATTATAAGATAGGTTATGTGATAAACAGTGGAAATACAGCACAAACTTTAGTTAGAAATAGTTTAATTAGTAGAAATTCAGGAGTTCATGATAGTAAATTTAACTATAAATTGATGCAACAACTCTACATTAGTTAAGTAATATGACATATTATAATAGATATAACGAATTTGTGGTAAACGGTGACTACGTGATGGTACCTGGTATTAAACTAACCCCTAAACTTAGTGATAGAAAACTAGTTTATAAGGTGGGTAAAACCAGACTAGACAAACTATCCCAACAATTCTATGATTCACCATACTATGGGTGGTTAATTATGTTAGCAAACCCAACCTATGGTGGCCAAGAATGGAATATTCCTGATGGGACACTAATAGTAGTACCATTTCCATTAATGCAATCGTTAGAGGAGTATAAAAGTAAATTAGATAGACACTTCCTCTACTATGGCAAATAAACTAAATTCCGGAGACATACTATCCTACCAAGTAGGTAACAATGTTATGGTCGTCGACCCTAATTTTATTGTTGACCCCGTTACTGGCAAAGCAAAAGAACGTTTGGTGGAACCAGAAGATTTAGTTATGTATGCTAATCTTACAGCAAAAATTTCACCACGTAGTAAAGTGATAGTTGGTGAAGGAAACGAAAGTGAAATTGACGTAGAAATATTCAAAGGGACACTAAACTTTCTTAAACCAGAAGGTAAATCTTCTATGGACTCGGATTGGACAGAAGGGTTTACGGACCCAAATATTAACCAACAAGTAGTATCTGAAGATAAAAATACTGGTAACATAAGTAGAAGGATTGAAAACCAAACCGATTTTCAAGGTTTCGGAATAACATCCATAGACGTAAAAATTAATGCATCATACAGACCAACAGTAACTATAAACTTTACTGACGTTAGAGGTCAAACACTATTCCAACAAGCTAAAACTAACACCCCGTACACAGCATTTTTTCACTTACCATATCCATTATTTTTTCTAACACTAAAAGGATATTATGGTAAAGCAGTAAAGTTCCAACTCATGCTAGAAAGTTTTGTTTCAAGATTTGACCCTAGTAGTGGTGACTACCTAATTACCTGTCAGTTTATTGGTAATCACGTAGCCTTACTGAGGGACATAAATATGCATCAGGCAATGACATCTCCATATATGTACCCTAATAGAGTTGATGCTACCACTGGAGAAGTAACATCAACCAAAGGTAGACAAACCACAGAAGAAGTTTTTGATATCTATCGTAAAAAAAAGTTAATAGCCCAAGATTTCCCCACGTATACTATAATAGAATTAGTAAATGTAATAAAAGAGATAGATGATGACATGTCTCTAGTTTTTGGTGAAACAAATATGGCTTCTACCACAGATAAGTTAGAATATAAAGAAACACTAAAAGGGTTTAAGAATGCAATCTTTGGAACAAATGGTTGGAAGGAAACATATTTAGATGAAGGAGAAAAGAAAAGTATAAGAATACAAATAGACGACCCAAACTCTACTTCAGGAAGAACTGTGGATACTCTAGTATACCCTTTTAAAGGTGTTACAACCGCTAATAAAGCAGTGACTGATGGAACCAATCCTAACGCAGCAAAAGAATTAGCGGAAAAAGCAAAAACCGCACTAGACGTTATAGTTAACAAATACGTAAAATTATTATCTACAAACCCAACATTTAACCCAAAAGCTCAATTACCAGAAGATAATCCTGGTAAATACGCGGTTAAAACTTTATTTTTAAAACAGGGGTACGACCTTTTTAATAAACTTAAAATAGAAGGTACAGTAAAAACAAAAACACTAACTGTTAAATTAAAACAAGAATTTGCACCTTGGTTTTGTTTTGAAGGTTCTTATGAATCAGGTAGATTTTCTCCGGTATGGAGAGAAACTGATAGGAGGTTTGAGTTAAACGCGGAAACCATGGCAAAAGATATGAGTGCCATACTTAATACAGCATTAGAAGATAAATTAGGTTTTAAACCTACTATTAGAAACGTATTCTCAATTATATTAGGTGGTGCAGATACATTCCTAAGATTACTTAATAATGTGCATATAGATGCTATGGGGGTTAGTAATAATGAAAAACGTATTAACGCCGCCAAAGAATCCAATGACGTAAGTCCAAACACGAGTATAAAAGTAGAACAACCAAAAACACTAGGTGAAGTATTTCCTTGGCCTCAATACTATATAAGTAAACAAACAGAAAACGGGGAGACTAAGTACGAACTAACATATCCGGGAGCAAGAGAGGTAGAAGACATAACAGGAGCAAAAGATAAAAATGTTTGGCCTGAAGTAGATTTCGTAGAAGAATACTGTAAAACGGCCAATTACAAATACACCAAATTCCAAGCACCAATAGGTGATAGAGGAATTACTAAAAATATTACACCTATAGACGTTAAAGATTGGCCTCCAGTAACAAGCCCATATTCTTCTTTAGACGATACCGATTTATGGTTTGAAATATTAGATAGAGCACAAGAATTTATAAATTTAGGTAGTGTTAAAACTAGATACACCGACCCTTTTAGTAATGTGACTAGTACTAACGTACAACCCGCTTTAGATGAAATAGCTAAGTTAGACGCTAATAATCTATATAATAGTATTAAAGGTTCTACATCAGCAAAAAATGTTTTTAAAGAACTAGGTACTGGTGTCACGGGTGTTACCACTGATAATGGTTTTGCTGCTATAATAGACATACTACAGGAAGCAGACCCTGATAGATTTAATATATACAGTAATTATGGCGTGGTAACCCCAGATAATGGAAAACCATCAAACATAATCCTCACACCCCAACCCTACACAGTCAAAGCTGGGGACTTCGAAGAAAGTTACAAAATATTAAAATACACCAAGTCCAACTCTTTTTTTGATTTAGTACCTAATATACTAGGAAATTGGTACCAATCTAATTATGCTGGAATAGGAAATGTGACGGATTTTTATAGTATTACTAAAAATCTAGAATATGATATACAATATACCGGAATACTAACTGAAAAAGAAGACACAAAATACTACACACAATTTGTCTACGCTGACGAAAATATGGCTAGAGAATATAGCTTTGATTCATTAATGGATAGAATGGTTGATAAAGATAAATTAAGTAACCAAGTCTTAGTTAATGAATTTTATGAGGACGCGTTACTAAAACCATTACTAACTGAAGGTAGAATAGAACCATTATTAGATACCGCTGCTGTTGCTGGTATGGTTTATGTTGCAGACTCTACCGATATGAGGTTAACATCACTTCTAAATACACCATATTTTATAAACTCTATATTACAGGCTGTGGATTACGAAAGAAACGCACCAACTGTCACAAGTCCATATGCTAACGCAGCATATTTATTCCTTAACTCCCTACCACTACCAACGTTTAGGGAGAAAGTATTAAGTACTAGTGATGGTAGTTTTGGTGACTATATATCACAATTATTTAATCAGATGCCAGCTTTACATAAATTACCTATTGCTCTTTTATTACGTATAGGTTCTGTGTGGTGGAGATATAAAACTAACATCACATCATCAGTAGACCCATTAACTAGTGTTTGGAATGATTTAGGAAATGTAACGACAATTCCGGGAGCGGGAGGGCCTAACTATGTTTATGATAATGTCACACTTCTTTTTACTACACAATATAACTTTAATATGGATGGTAACCCATACCTATACCAATCACAACAATCCGTAGGTGTAAATAATTTTGTACAAGTGGGTGTATATCCTAAAGTAATTGACGCAATTAATTACATCACTACAAACTCTAGTAACTACACTAATATTGGTGGTGGCCAAGTATTAAATAATATATTACCATCAGTACCTTTAGAGATAGAAGAAAACAGTATTCTATCTTTTACTTCTGATGATAGTACTAAAGTAAAATTTTATGATGTTTATGCTAACTCAGCAAATATAGGGGCAAATTTAGGTGTTACTTTTGAAGATGACGAACCACCATCTAGATACTATATTCTCTACCCATCATCCGGAGGTTTAAAACGAACAGACGCAAGTACATACAACCCAACAAATCTATTTAGTAACACCAACCCATTACATAATGGTGGTTGTAGATTTATTTGGGGGGTATCTAATTACGGATATTTTGAAAATAAAGCCTCATATCAACCACAACCAAACGAATATATTAAAAAGATAATAACAGAACACGACAACCAAGAAGCTTGGGGACTAAGTGAAGCCGGAAATTACTCTACAATACAAGAGTTACGAGGTGTTTTTAATAAAAAAGAATTAGATTTATTTGAGAACATGTTTTTACAATTCTCTAGTTTAGAACCAGAAATTGCGTTTAACAGTGGCACAATGAAAAATATTATAAAAGAAATGTCTATCATAGAAGACAGTTGGCTAAACGAAACTAATTTTGATAACGCAACCTCAAGAACACCTAATAAATTAGCCAATACACAATTCTTAAAGTTTTTTAAAATAGTACAAAATTTCTTAACACAAGAAGTTAGATACGAACACACTAGTACCACTAATTTAAATGAAATTAACAATGGTAGTACCGCAACCCAACTATTAATGGCACTGCACAACCAAAATAAAAACGTAGATTCAGCAATCGCTAATAGTTATGATTTTGGAATCTACGCTAACAGTATTAACCCAGTACCAGTATCACCAGCAAATTTTGTGGCCCCATTACCTCCAGAGGCACAGGCTATGTTATTGGATGTTGGTGAATACTACAATGAGGGTGGTAGTGTACAATTTAATATGCTAACCTCACGAAATAACCTTAACCCAATCTATAACTTCTTTGAAACAGCAAGAGGACCTAACGGTGAAGGTATCGAATTCAACATAGAAAATATTAGAGGATTCGCTCCCATTCTTAGAATATATGCTGCACAATGTGCGAAAGCAGTTACCGTACCATCAGCTACAGACTTTATAGACACTTTAGTCGCTAAACTATCTATATTAGAAGGTAGTCAGGTTACGTATGTTAACACCCTAGTTAAAAAAGTACAAAAAAATATACAAAAGAATAAAAAACAAGATAGTCAGACACAGGAGCCTATTACTGATGAAAGAACTAAAGTAAAGGCAGAACCATTAAAATTAGAATTATATCGTAGTTTTAAAACGATGAATGATAGGTGGATAGCTGCACTAAATATAGAAAATGAAATGACATTGTTTGAAAAGTTTTTATTTTTTGATACGGCTAATAGAGATATAGGGGACGAAGCAATTATTAATATCTGGAATATATTAAAATTAGACTCCCCGTTTGATACAGGCAACTCTAAAACACTAACACAAAGTATTGATGGGTACATAAGTGGCATTCTTAAAGACAATTTCTTTAACTATATTGCTTTACCATCATATATTAATTTCTTTAACGTTGAAAATGATGTAACACAACGTCAAGGAAATGCTTTATTTGGTACCTTTAAAGAAGTTGACACAATAAAATCAGGACCTGCCTTTTTATGTCAATATGTTGGAAACTCCTCACAACAACTAGATAGTAAAACTGAAAATAATGGATTTTTTGACGACGCTTTAAATATACGTAGTGAAACTAATAACCCATTAATTGCTAACGAAATACCAAATAAGGAAAGAGCTAATAAAGTAGTTGCTTTTAATGTGGATTTCGGTTTAAAAAATCAAAATATTTTTGAATCCGTAACCTTAGACCAATCACAGTTCCAAAACACCTCTGAAAGTTATAGAATTTTACAAGAAATGGCGGATTCTGGGGGAGGTGCGGGAACATCGATGGCCTCACTTTCACTATTCAATGTTTACGCAAGTAGGAGTTATACAGCTACCATAACCTGTATGGGGAACGTATCAATACAACCAACACAGTACTTTCAACTTAATTACCTACCAATGTTTAACGGGCCTTACTTTATTGTAAATGTTTCTCATTCGATAAGACCTAACAATATAGAAACAACATTTGAAGGTGTAAGGCAACCATTAGCGGAATTACCTAATATAGAAAATTTGGTACAAAGGGTAGAAAGTAATTTATATAAAGCAGCAGAAACCAGATTAAAACAATTACCACAAGACCTCTACGCTGATAACCTAAGTGCTACCCCAGCTCAAATGAAAAAGACACCAACAAGTAACAAATATGTGGATTTAGTTTCTACTATAGACAGTCCTTTTATTAATGAAGATGGTGTGACATTTCATAATATTATAGGTAGTGGGGTTGATGTAGATTTTTATTTAATGGATTATGACCCAGAAAAAACACATTTAGGTATAGACATACTACCTAAAGAAACATCATATGAAAAAAGTATAAGTAAGAACGGAATCTCAATCTTTCCTATATTAAATGGTACCGTAACAAACGCTTTAGATGGGTGTAATAATTTACAAACTTCGGATGGTTGTGGTGAGTACGGGAATACGGTAGAAACCAAATTAATAATAACTAATAATCCAGATGAAGATAAAACTTCTTATTATATTGTAAGATATGCTTTTTTACGTAATATTAATTATAGTATTGATGACCCAGTTACAAAGTCTAATTGTGGGCCTAAGGGTAAAAAGATAGGTACTATGGGTAATAGTGGGTTATCTAAAGAAATACATTTACACGTAGAACTACTTAGAGGGGTTATGAAAAATGGAAAAGTAGTACAACATTATTTGAATCCAGCAGCTTTTATACCTGCGGTTAACGCAGAAATAAATAATTAACAAACAATATAGTGGGCAAATCAAATTAAAGATTGACTATTATTGATTTGCCCTATATTTATATATAAACTAATAAATCATGATTACAGAGCAATTAAAACAAAAATTAGGAAATTTTTTAGGTAAAAATACTGATAATATAGTAGATAATGGTCAAACATCAGAAGGACAACAAGTTTGCGATTTAGATACCGGAATCTGTTATACTATTAAAAGTAGAGACGGATTAATAGAAAGAGTTGAAAATAGTATTAGAGTAAATAGAAAAGTACAAGTAGAATCACCTTCAGGACAACTAAAACAATTATTAAATGGCTAAGGAATTAGAAAAAAAATTATTAGAAGAATTATCTAGGTTTAAACAAATCAGGTACAATACTGAAAATTTGGATGAACAAAACATAGCCAATAATAATGGTTCTGGGTTTTTAAAAAACCAAGGTGAGTCAGACGCACTACAAAAGTTCAACAATCGCCAAAAGGAAATGAGTGAACAAGAAACGGATGAAATACCACTTGAACCGGAAGCATCAGAAGATGAATTAGATACTGAGGTAGATGTTGAGGTAGAAGATGAGTTAGATATTGATAGTGAAGAGACTGAAGATATTGTAACAGACACTACATCCGATACAACAGAAGTTGATGTTACGTCCTTAGTAGACAAACAAGACGAAGTTAGTAGTGAGTTAGAGGGTCAAAAGGATATTCTAGAAAAAAATACTGAAAGCCTAGAAGACCTAATGTCAAAACTATCAGACCTAGAAACCCACCTAAGTTCAATGGATAGTATGGTGGCAAAAATTGGTAACCTAGAAGATAAACTAGAAGAGTACAGACCAAGAACCCAACAAGAAAAGATTCAACTAAGAAAACATGATAGTGGTCCTTACCACAAAACACTAAGTGATTTTTTTACCGATAAAGAAGATGTTTTTGATAAAACAGGTAAAAAACAATATATTTTAACAAAAGATGACTTAGAAAACTATAGTGACTCAGACATCAAAGATAGCTTTAACCAAAAAGAGGAAGGTCAGTAAAATTCTCTTAAAATCCATTTGACATACCAATATTATATTCTTATCTTTAGACATATATCTATCAATTAATAATGTTTAAAAAATAAAATTTATGAGTAATAGTCTAGACGCAGTTTTAGCTCAATACGAGAAAAACAAACAAAGTGGTGGTTCCACAAAACCACAAATGACATCAGAAGAAAGAATGAAACAATATCTTTCTATAATGTTACCAAAAGGAACAAAACAAGGAGAAAAAAGAATTAGGATAGTACCTACAACAGATGGTTCATCACCATTTAAAGAAGTGTTTTTCCACAATGTACAAGTACAGGGAAGGTGGCAAAAACTTTATGACCCAGGAAAAGATGAAACTGGAAAACCATCCGGTGAAAGAAGTCCATTAAATGAAGTTGAAGAAGCTTTAAGATTAGCAGGTGACGCACAATCAAAGGAATTAGCACGTTCTTATCGTTCACAAAAATTTTACATCGTAAAAGTTGTAGATAGAGATAATGAAGAAGATGGTGTTAAATTTTGGAGATTTAAACATAATTGGAAAGGTGACGGACCAATCGACAAGATTATACCAATCTGGAGAAATAAAGGTGACGTGACTGATATTAATGAAGGTAGAGATTTAATATTAATATTACAAGCAGTACCATTACCAGGTGGTAGAGGTGAATATACAACAGTATCTTCAGTTATGTACGAAGACCCAGGAGTATTATCTACAGACCCAGCTCAAGCAAAAGAATGGTCCGGAGATGAAAGAACTTGGAGAGATGTGTATTCACAAAAACCAGTAGAATATTTAGAAGCTATATCTAAAGGTTTGGACCCAGTATGGGATTCAGAACTAAAGAAATATGTTTATGATGACCCTAACGCGGTACAAAATACTACACAAACAACAACTTTAGGTAGTAAAGACCCACAAGCAAACGACCCACAAGACGAAGATTTACCATTTTAACTAGGAGATATGGCATTGAAAAAAAGAACATTTTCCGACTTAAAAAACAAGTTCTCAAAGAAAGCTAACTTTAAACCAGAAAGATTTTTTGATTTAGGGAAAGCTTTCCTTGATGCTACTGGGTTACCAGGTCCAGCGATGGGTCACCTACAAATGTTTTTAGGACATTCGGATACAGGAAAAACAACTGCTTTAATAAAAGCTGCTGTAGATGCACAAAGTAAAGGAATTCTACCAGTTCTAATAATTACTGAACAAAAATGGGGTTTTGAACACGCTAAACTTTTAGGTTTTGATTGTGAAGAAGTAGTGGATAAAACTACAGGTGAAATAGACTGGGACGGATTTTTCTTATTCAATAACGACTTCCAGTATATTGAAGAAATTACAGATTATATAAATACTTTATTAGACGCACAAGATAAAGGTGAGTTAGAATATGATTTATTATTTTTGTGGGATTCAGTTGGTTCAGTACCTTGTAAAATGACGTTTGATGGTAAAGGTGGTAAAATGCATAATGCGGCCACACTAGCGGATAAAATAGGTATGGGACTAAACCAAAGAATCGGTAAATCCCGAAGACAAGATTCGAAGTATACTAACACACTAGTCGTAGTGAATCAACCATGGGTGGAGTTACCCGATAATCCTTTTGGACAACCTAAAATTAAAGCAAAAGGGGGTGAATCCTTGTGGTTAAACTCTACTTTAGTATTTAGATTCGGTAACCAAAAAAATGCTGGTACAACCAACATTTCAGCTGTTAAAGAAAAAAGAAAAGTGAAATTTGCTACTAGAACTAAAATAACCATTATGAAAAACCATGTTAATGGTTTGGGTTATGAGGACGGAAAAATACTTATAACACCACATGGATTTGTAGCTGGTAGAGAAGCTAGTGAAGAAAAAAAATCAATAGAAAAATATAAACAAGAAAACGCTATTTTTTGGTCTGAACAATTAGGCACAGGTGGTGATTTCGATTTAAAAATAGAAAAAGAAAATGACTAAATTAAAAACAGGAGATAAGGTAAAGGTACACTACGTTGGTACGTTAAAAGACGGTTCACAATTTGACAACTCAAGAGACCGTGGAGAGGGGTTAGAATTTGCTATTGATGATGGTAAATTACTAAAAGGATTCAATGATGCAGTTAAGGATTTAGGTGTGGGTGAAAAAACTACAATAGATATTAAAGCACCAGAAGCTTATGGTGAATATGTTACAGAAGCTGTAATAACAGTTAAAAGAGAAGAATTCCCACCTACTATGGAATTTGAAATTAATGGATTTATCCAAGGACAAGATAATCAAGGTAGACCAGTCCAAGGACAAATTGTTAAGATTGAAGAGGCTTCGGTTAATTTAGATTTAAACCATCCTTTAGCTGGTGAAGATTTAAATTTTGAGATTGAATTGTTAGAAGTTGTAAGTTAGAAATTGTTTAACCCTTTAAATTAAAAATGTGACCCGTACTTTATTGGTAGATGGAAATTCCTTACTAAACACAGGCTTTCATGGTATTAAAAATTTATATAATGGTGATGACCACATAGGTGGGTTATACCATTTTTTAAACACCCTTAGAAAACACATAGATGCATATTTTATAAGTAAAATAGTTGTATTTTGGGATGGAAAAGATAATATTAAACCACGTGTAGAATTTTATCCAGAATATAAACTTAATAGAAGATTAAAAACTAAATCTGTAGACGAGTTAGACTCGTATAGTAAACAGAAAATCCGCACACAAGAATATTTAGAAGAATTATATGTTAGACAAGCTACCTTTGGTAATTGTGAAGCGGACGACTGTATAGCTTATTATTGCAACCAGTCCCCAAAAGAAGAGATTATAATACTTACTTCTGATAGAGACTTACTACAATTAATAGATACAAATGTGTCTACACATGTAATTTCTTTAAATAAACTTTTTAAATATGGTGAAAAAGTACCATTAAATGGTGTCTACATACCACACACCAATGTAAGGTTAGCCAAAACTATATGTGGTGATTCTTCGGATAATATATATGGTATAAAAATGGTGGGGATAAAATCTTTAATAAAAATACATCCTCTGATATCAGAAGAGGAGGTAAGTTTAGACGAACTAATTACAACCATCAGTAAAAAAGATAAAAAAACCAAAAAGGAAGAAAACATCCTTTACGGTGTCAGTCAAAAAACAAATCAAACAACAAATAACAAAAATTTATTACACACAAATTATAAAATAATAGGTGTGGGAGAACAATTCTTAACACCAGAAGCAGTTGAAGGTATAAAAGAATTAGCTAAAGAAGCAATAGACCCAGAAGGGAGACATTGGAAAAACGCTTTAGGCTTGATGATGTCAGATGGAATTCTTAATATTTTACCTAAGAAAGACGATTCTTGGGTGGATTTCGTTAGACCATTTTTAAGATTAAGTAGAATAGAAAAAGATTTTTATAAAAACAAAAATAATTAATATGAAAACAAGAACAGACAACACACAAAAATGTGAATTTTTACTAAAACTAGAAGACAATATAGTATGTCAGAGATTTTTTAGTGTTAGAAATTTTAGTAATAAAGCCACAAATTCACTAAATTTACACCACACGGTAACATCCATTGTAGATGAGATGATTGATAAATTAAAGTTAAAAACTTTATTTTTATTAGAAAGTAATTATAAAGAGAACGCCGCGGAATTAGAACAAAAAGAAGAGTATTTTACGATAACAATTAAAAAAGGAAAACACTCTGTATACCATAGAAGCTTCCGTGCCGACCTCTATCCCCCGAAAGTAAGATACACTGTAGATATTAGACCACAAATATCCCAAATCCTAAGGGAACTGACATACACACTGTCAACAAAAAAAGTTATAACTAAATACCAAGATTATAGCTTACTTGTAAGTGAATAAGGTATTTATTAAAAAAGAAATTATAAATGAGTGATAGAAAAAATTTTGGGTATCTAGGACATTCCTTCCAACTAAAACTAATAAATTTAATAATAACAGATAATCCATTCTTTAATACAATTATAGATGCGATTCAGTCAAAATATTTTGACAACCAGTATTTTAAATTAGTTATGCAATTAATAAAGGAATATCACGAAAAATATCAAACAGCACCCTCATTTGACGCACTTGACCAACTAACACGTATAGAAATTTCATCAGAAATGGCACAAAAATACATTTTTGATATGTTGAGAGAAATTAAAGAAGCTTCTTTTGAGGACCATCTTTTTATTAAAGAAAAATCACTAAATTTTTGTAAACAACAAGAATTAAAAAAAGCTATTACTAAGGTTGAAAATATAATGGAAAAAGGAGACTTTGAAAATTATGATAAATGTGAAGAATTAATAAGAGACGCTATTAAAATAGGTGACGGTGACGTTGGTAGTTTTGAAATTTTTACAGAACTAGATAAATTATTGGACGAAGACTATAGGCACCCAATCCCAACAGGGATAGATGGTTTAGATAATATATTAAATGGTGGTTTAGCAAAGGGAGAAATTGGTGTTGTACTCGCTCCTACAGGTGTTGGAAAAACAACTATGTTAACTAGATTTGCGAACACAGCCTTTAATATGGGGTATAATGTATTACAAATATTTTTTGAGGATAACCCTAAAATTATACAAAGAAAACATTTTACTTGTTGGACTGGTATACCTAATGATGAATTATCTGAACATAAAGAAACAGTTTTAGATAAGGCAGATGAAATGAAAAAAACCGGTGGTAGATTAATACTTAAAAAATTACCATCTGATGAAATGACAATTCTCCAAATTAAAAACCAAGTTAGAAAAATTATTTCTGAAGGTACTAAAATAGATGTAGTATTAATAGACTATATAGATTGTATACTACCAGATAGGTCTTTTAATGATGAATGGAAAGGTGAAGGTTCTGTTATGAGAAAATTTGAAGGTATGTGTCATGAGTTAGATATAGCGGGTTGGACTGCCACCCAAGGTAATAGGAGTTCTATATCTGCTGAGGTGGTCACTACAGACCAAATGGGGGGTTCTATTAAAAAAGCACAAGTAGGTCACGTTATAATATCAGTTGCAAAAACACTACAACAGAAAGAATTGGGATTAGCTACAATAGCTATTGTTAAATCCAGATTAGGTAGAGACGGTATTATTTTTGAAAACTGTAAATTTGATAATGGTACCTTAGAAATTGATACCGAAACTACACAAACTTTCCTTGGTTTCGAGGAAGAAAAAACTAATAGAAATAGAGAAAGGGTTGCTCGAGCCTTACAAAGAAGAGAACAAATAATAAATAAAAATAATTAACAAAATAAAAAATATGGAAGTATCAAATAAGATTCTGTCGGATATAACTGTTTACATGAAGTACGCAAAATATCTACCTGAGTTAAATAGAAGAGAGTCGTGGGAAGAACTAGTTACTCGTAATAAGGAAATGCACCAGAAAAAATTTCCACAACTAAAAGAAGAAATAGAACAAAAATATAAATTTGTTTACGATAAGAAAGTTTTACCCTCAATGAGGAGTATGCAATTTGGGGGCAAACCAATAGAAATTTCACCCAATAGAATTTATAACTGTGCGTATCTACCTATAGAACATATTGATTCATTTAGTGAAACAATGTTTTTATTGTTAGGTGGTACTGGTGTAGGGTACTCAGTACAGAGACATCACGTCGCTAAGTTACCGGTAATACAAAAACCATACCAAAAAAGAAAGAAAAGATTTTTAATAGGAGATTCTATTGAAGGTTGGGCTGACTCTATAAAAGTTCTTATGAAAACATATATGAATGGGGGTGGAAGCAGAGTAGAATTTGATTATTCGGATATTAGACCAAAAGGAGCTAGATTAATAACATCAGGTGGAAAAGCACCAGGACCACAACCATTAAAAGAATGTTTGGTAAAAATTGAAGGTCTACTAAACCAAAAAGAAAATGGAGAACACCTTACAACAATTGAAGTACATGATATCGTATGTCACATCGCTGACGCCGTATTGGCCGGCGGTATTCGCCGTGCAGCACTTATATCGTTATTTAGTGCTGATGATGAACAAATGATTGGTTGTAAATCAGGTAATTGGTGGGAATTAAACCCACAAAGGGGTAGAGCAAATAATTCAGCTTGTTTAATGAGGCACAAAATTACCAAAGAATTTTTTATGGACCTTTGGAAAAGAGTTGAATTGTCAGGTGCTGGAGAACCTGGAATATATCTAAATAATGATAAGGATTGGGGAACAAATCCTTGTTGTGAAATTGCCTTAAGACCAAATCAATTTTGTAATCTTTGTGAAGTAAATGTAAGTAATATAGAATCACAAGAAGACCTAAATGAAAGAGTAAAGGTTGCATCCTTCATAGGAACACTACAAGCGGGGTATACTTCGTTCCATTACCTAAGAGAGGTGTGGCAACAAACTACTGAAAAAGATGCACTTATAGGAGTATCAATGACAGGTATAGGTTCTGGAAAAGTATTAAACTATGATATGAAAAAAGCTGCAAGTATAGTTAAACGTGAAAATACAAGAGTAGCAAAGTTAATTGAGATAAATCAATCTGCAAGATGTACAACAGTTAAACCAGCAGGAACAACATCATTAACATTAGGTACGTCATCAGGTATTCATGCATGGCACAACGACTACTATATTAGAAGAGTTAGAGTGGGTAAAAATGAAGCTATATACACTTACTTGAATGAAAATCACCCAGAACTGGTTGAAGATGAATATTTTAGACCACATGATACTGCGGTGATATCTATACCACAAAAGGCTCCAGAAGGTTCGATTATGAGAACTGAGTCACCATTCCAGTTACTAGAAAGAGTTAAAAAAGTCGCTACCGAATGGGTAAAAGCCGGACATAGAAACGGCTCAAACTCACATAACGTTTCAGCTACAGTTTCTTTAAGAGAACACGAATGGAACGCAGCTGGTGAGTGGATGTGGGAAAATAGAAAATCCTATAACGGTTTATCGGTACTACCATATAATGGTGGAACGTACACACAAGCTCCATTTGAAGATATTACTAAAGAACAATATGAAGAAATGATGGAATCCCTAAAAGATGTTAATTTAAATATGGTTGTTGAATTAGACGATAATACAAACTTAACTGGTGAATTAGCGTGTGCTGGTGGTACTTGTGAAATAGATGTAGATTTAAAATCTATAAAAGAAGAAAAGGAATTGGATGAGGCATAAGGTCAGTAAAGAAATTTTATACCATTTTAATTGTGGTAAATGTGATAAATGGTGGTCGATTTCCGACTACCATTTATTGTCTAATGATGCACCAAAAAATGAAAAAAAGGTACCTATTTTAATAATATGTCCCCACTGTGGGCATAATGAAGAAATAAAAGAAGTGAAAAATGAATAGAAAAGACGATTGGATTAGTGAACTACACTATAAAGAATTTTTAAAACCAAAATTACAACCAAAAGATTTTTATTGGGAAAATGGTACTATGGTAATGACAGAGGAGTATCATATAAAAAGAGGTAGTTGTTGTGGTAATGGATGTAAACATTGTCCCTACGTACCACAACACCAAAAAATGAATAAACAGTTAAAGAATAAAGAAGAAGGTACATATTACACCCCAAATTAATCTTTGAAGTATTTATTATAAAAAAGCATGCCCAATCAAAAGTACGGTATAACATTTCCATTTACGGATAGTAATGAAGGATTCTTTCTAGGATTAAACAGTACAACCAATTCTGAGGTAAAGTCTAGTCTAATACATTTAATTCTAACTATTAAGGGTAGTAGGTATTTTTTACCAGATTTTGGTACAAATTTGATGAAGTATATTTATGAACCTATGGATACAACAACAAGGGTAGGTATTAATAATGAAATTAAAGACGCGGTAGAAAAATTCATGCCTAACCTAGTCGTCAATAAGATTGATATTAAAACCGCAGAAGATATAAGATTGGAAGAAAAAAATAATACTTCTGATAATATAAACGATAATAGTTTTAGTTTTATTGGGGAAGATGAGAGAGAATATACTATGAGAGTACGTATTGATTATAGTGCTGGGGATGGGTTTTTTGAAACTAAAGATTTTGTTATAATAAATTTATAAAATGGCAGAAAAAAAAATATCATATACGGAAAGAGACTTTCTAGGTGTAAGAAACGAATTATTAAGACTTACAAATACCTACTATCCAGACCTAATTAAAAACGCGAATGATGCATCAATCTATTCTTTATTTTTAGACTTAAACGCAGCGGTAACAGACAACCTTAATTTTCAGATAGATAGAACCTTCCAAGAGACAACCCTACAGTTTGCACAAGAACGTAGTTCTTTATATAATTTAGCAAAAACTTATGGGTTAAAAATACCTGGTAATAGACCTTCTATTACAGTAGCGGACATATCAATTATAGTACCAGCTTTAGGTGATAAAGAAGACTTCAGGTATTTAGGTAAAATAACTAGAGGTGGACAATTTAGAGGTGCAGGACAAATATTTGAATTGGTGAACGACTGTGATTTTTCTACCCAGTACAATGTAGAAGGTATAGTAAATAGAACTAAAATACCTAATAGAGATGTTAATGGTATTATACAAAATTACACTATTATTAAGAGAGAAGTTATTGTTAATGGTGTTACAAAAGTATTTAAAAAAGAAATAACAGATTCTTTAACCACACCTTTTTATGAACTATTTTTGCCAGAAAGAAATGTAGTTGGTGTAACATCGGTAATGCAAAAATCAGGATTAGGTTATCAAACACTACCAACAAATGCCGAGTTCTTGGCTTTAAATAATAATAAATGGTATGAAGTTGAAGCTTTGGCTCAAGATGAAGTTTTTGTGGAAGACCCATCTATGCCTTCAGATGAGGTAGGTAGTAAAGTAGGAAAATACTTAGAAGTTAATCAAAGATTTACAACCCAATACACCCCACAAGGATACTTCTTTTTAACTTTTGGTGGTGGTAATCAAACCTCCCAAGACCTACTAGACGATTTTGCAAAAAAAGGTGTAAAACTAAATATGTCCCAATACATGAATAATATTGCTTTAGGTAATATGGTACAAGGAAATAGTACATTATTCATACAATATAGAATTGGTGGTGGTAAAGTTTCTAATTTAGGTGCTGGTGCCATAACTAATGTGGGTAAGGTAAATTTTGTAGTAGCTGGACCTAATGGACAGATTAACCAATCAGTAATAGATAGTTTAGCCGTTACCAATGTAACATCCGCGATAGGTGGTGCTGACCCCATGTCTGTAGAAGAAATAAGAAATTATATTTCCTATAACTTTGCGGCACAAAATAGAGCTGTGACAATAAATGATTATGTAGCAAAACTACGTATGATGCCTAGTACGTTTGGTGCACCAGCAAAAGTAGGTGTGACAGAACTAGAGAATAAAGTTATATTAAATATACTATCGTACACACCTGATGGTAAATTAACCTCCGAGGTAACCAGTACCCTAAAAAATAATATCGCGACTTATCTATCTAACTATAGAATGATGAATGATTATATTGTGGTAGGCCCAGCGAAAGTCATTGACATATCTTTCTTGATAGATTTAATTATAGAAGACTCTTTTAATTCCGGAGCTATAGTAGGTAATGTAGTTGAACAAGTAACTAACTACTTTAATATTAACAGAATAGAAATGGGACAAGACCTATCATTAGGTGAACTAAGAAGTCAAATAATGAACCAACCAGGTGTCCTAAACATTGTAAACCTAAGAATATATAATAAAGTAGGTGGACAATACTCCCAATCAATAACCTCCCAACCCTACGGTAATAACAGTACGAGGGAAATAGCCTTACTAGACGATACTATTTATGCTCAACCAGATGAGATACTACAAGTGAGGTACCCAGAGAAAGACATAGCTATTAGAGTAAGAAAACCAAACAAACCAACCTTCACCTAAACTTTACTATATCAAGTAACTAATTACTTTTACTTTTAAGGGTTGAACTATTTATTTCATAGATAGTATAAATCTATTTTAGATAATTTTTTATTATATATGAGTAAATCTTTTAGAGTAAGAACAGAAGTAGGTAAAGATAAGAATGTAACTTTTGAATTAAATCAAAAATTTGATTTATTAGAGATTCTTAGTCTTTCTTTAACGCAACAAGAAGTGTATACGAGGATGTGTGCTGATTTTGGTGTGGTAGTCGGTAGGGTAACAGCAAATAATGGATTTGGTATCCCTAACGCAAAAGTATCTATTTTTATTCCCCTACAAGAGGAGGACGAAGATAATGAAGTGGTTAAATTTTTATACCCATACAAACAACCATATGAAAAAAACGAAGATGGTGTTAGGTACAATCTACTAAGTTCAGAAAAAAACTTTGATTGTCATACAGCAGTAGGTAGTTTTCCAACACTAAATTCAGTACTAACACAACAAGAAGTAAAATACATATATGACAAATATTATAAATTTACGGTAAAAACTAATGAATCCGGTGACTTTATGATATACGGAGTCCCTAACGGCTCTCAAAACATAGTCATGGACGTGGATTTAAGTGATATAGGTTGTTTTTCTTTATTACCACAAGATTTTAAACTTAAAGGATTTCCAGAGTCAGATTTTGATGGACCACAATTTAGGACAGATTCTGAAATAGATTCTCTACCACAAATTGTAAACCAAACTAAAACAATTGACATCAAACCTTTTTGGGGTGACGAAGAACAATGTAGAGCGGCGATTACAAGAGTAGACTTTGATTTAGGTAATTCCGGATTTAAGTTAGAACCGACATCTGTATTTATGGGAAGTACCGCACAAGATACAGATAAAGACTCAATTAATAGACAATGTCGTCCCAAAAGACACATGGGTGAGTTATGTAGTATAATAACACAACCAGGTATTATAGACTGTATAAGGTATACACCCTTTTTTAAAGATGACCCCAAAGCTTTCCCAACCTATGACGGTGAGACTTATACTGGACCACCCATTGGTGGGAAAGTACCAGTACTAGAACGGTTTTATTTTGAAAATGGGGGTAGGGTAATTGATAATGACGGAGCCTTTTTAGTGCATGTACCAATGAATTTGGACCATGTAATAACTAATGAGTTTGGTGACCTAGTACTATCAAAAGACCCCACCAAAGGAGTACCTACTAGGTCAAGATGTAGATTTAGGGTTAAACCCGAACAAACTAGGGGTAGTGCAAGACAAAGACGGTCAGGTGCACATCTAGTACCTAACATCAGAGAATTTAACACCCAATCAAATAACGATGGAGATTGGCCTGGAATTGACCCAAGAAGTTATGCTTTTTCTATAGATTACTCTGATTATCATGGTTACGCTCAACGACATCTTATGCCGGGTGCAGAAGATGTCTTTTATGACATGACATTTAATCGAGTATATACATGTGCTCAATTTCATGACCATGTTAAACATAACGGTAGAAGACAGTTTATAGGTATAAAAGAAATTTTACCAGAAATGGAACAACAATGTGCAACCTCAGCAATGTTCTTCCCAGTCAATAGTGCAGTTAGAAGAATGAAATTTGTGTTATATCTAAATGATTTCTTTATAAGTTTTTTAGGTATGATATACCTATTGGTAAATTTAGTAGTAAGTTTACTTGCTGTAATATTAGGTTTGATATTAGGGATAGTGTTGTTTATTATATTCGCATTTTGTTCACTATGGTGTTGGGTGTATGGTTTAACCCTAGGAATATATTTAGGATGGCCATTTAACACCTTCTTTACAGTCTTAAATTTTAGTAATTTTGCCCCCACACCACCACAACTTTGTGGACAAATAAATCTAACTGGTTTTGGTTGTGGTATTGAGTGTATGTATTTTGGTCTAAGAATTGGTTTTGTTTTGTTTTCTTTAAGACAAACAAAATACCCAGAATGTGAAAAATGTTCGTGTAGACCTTCAGCTAGTGGTGAATTTGATATATTGTCACAAAACGCACCTTGTCCAGACGGTGTACCTAGTAGTGGTTCTACAGCAGCAGTAGCACCATGTCCTGTTGGGAATGCAGCGGGTGCAGGTGGAATGGGTATAGAAATGAAATGGTCTCATGATTGTTGTGGACAAGGAGTTTACCCTACAAGTCCCCCGAGTGAAACATCAGAAGATGTAGTTTGTTGTGCTAATACTTACGGGTTTAACTCTGAAGTATATTCACCTAGTACTGTTAGTGATGGTTATGCTGCTGGTGGGTGTTATGTTAAAATAATATGTTTTAACCCTGCATGTTTATTAGAAAATCTAGACATGAGAGTTTTATACGAGTGGACAAAAAGAGAAAAATTATCATCAGCTTTATGTAACGGAATAATGAATTATTTCTGGGAAAATAATTGGGTAAGTGGATTCTTATACCAATTCCAATTTAAAGCAAAATTAGAATTAACAACAAACGGATATACCGCGTTTTGGAATGGAGAAACAAATGACACCTACATGGTAGATTCTAAATTTTGTAGAAAAGTGGTGTACCTCCACCCGATAGACAATGTGTTTTATTACAGGTCAACACCATTTAGAGTTATGGGAGCAAGTACCGGTAACTTTTTAGGGGATACTGACGGAGTAATGTCCCTATGGTTCCAAAGTGGGAACCAATCAGACGACCTACACTCAAAAGGAGATATGGACAGACATATATTATTTCCTACTACTATGACAGATATGGGTTCTAGAAATCAATGTATACAACAAATATGTTTAGACCCATCATATGCTGAGGAATGTTCAATAACCGACCAAATAGGTAGTACAACATTCCAAAACATAACTGATTTGGTGGCAGATTCATATAACCTAAAACAATATAGTCCAAGTTTTATGAAGGAGACTATGTTTAGTAGACCAGAAAAAGAAATAGGTGGTGATATGGCACAAGCATTGATGCAAAATTGTATGTTAGGTGTGTTTGGGTATGAAACTAATATGAGTCAAACCGTATGTGATTGCCAATCTCCTACCGATACATTATTACCTATTCCAGGTATGGAATATCCACCAGCTAACGACATTGATGGGACTTATGTTGATAACGCTATTAATGTTGATTGGGGTACGATGAGTTTTGGTGGTTCAGCAGTTATTCAATGGGAACCACTATTATTTACCTCATCAACTCAAATAATGATGAGTGGTGAAGATTTAATTAATTGTGCTACATTAGATTTGTCTGCTAGTAGTCAAACAGTACCTTTTTATCCTTGGATTATACGTAGTCCAGGTTCAGGTTTTGGAGGTACTTTTAATGATTGGATGTACACAACAGGTAAATACGCTAATAGAATGGCTATAGCACCCGCTCAAGGAATGTCTATTGTGCCTGGATTAAGTTTAACACCAGGGGTAACATTTACCTATAATAATTTACCACCAGCATCATCCTTCCAAAATAACATGGGATTTGATATAGGATTTACCGGAGCAACTCAGTTCCCAATTCTTACCCCCGATAGTGCAAGTCAAATAAATTTCTCACAACCACTATTTTATTACTTTGGTTTGAGACCAGGAGCAACGTCATATAATACTTTTATTAGGTTATATGTTGATGAAGAATTATCTGATACAGTAGTCTAATGAGTAATAGAAAAAACATAAGGATAGTAAAAGGTAGTTCCAAATATAAAGGAGCTAAAGATTTTGACGTATCCCTACAACCATTAATTACTTCGGAAAAAAGAACTTTAATACAAGGTGATAGAAATAGAGTATTAAATGTTGTAGAACAATTTAATTTTGAACGTGACTACTCCCAATTTTATAGATTGTACGGTAAAATAGATGTGTTATATGAAAATATAATAACAGGAGTAACTTCTGATGTGGATTCTTTAGAAAGTATGTACTTTTTACCTGACTTTATAGGGTGTAATAACGCCCCATGTTTAGGGTTACCCCCAGCAAAAACTTTTGATTTTATGCCTCCTGGGCCATTTGGACCATCAACTAAAACATTTAACTATGAGGATTTAGTGAGCTTTCAAGATAACTGGTTATTATATATATCATATGTTCACTCTGCTAATACAAGTCAACACATGACCTACTATAGTAACTATAATCCAAACCAAGGACTAAATTTTATATCTAGTAGTGGGATTCCTTTTGACTTAGAGGTAACCCACGACCAAGGAAAAGAAATTTTAAGAATAACAACCCCAGTACCTCACGGATTGATACCTGGGGAGTACATAGAATTACAACCTGAAGTAGGTGGTCAAACATTTTCTTTTGGGGGTGTAGATTTTATTGGGAGTATTGTTTTACAAGTAAATGTTTTTGGTACTCTGAACACGAGAGTACAAACTTTGTTTGAAGTAGACTCACTAGGTAATGAACTAGCGGGTTCCGATAAGTATATAATAAACATAAACACACGAGGATTAATTAATACAACTATTAATGCTGGGGGTGGTACCGCAATGCCAACAAATGGGGTTGGTGTACTAAAAAGATTTGTGAACCCACAAAACCCAGAAACTAAAAGTGAGTACTATACTCATGAACATAAACTAATAACCAACCCCAGAGACTACACCTTAGGTAGAACAGGGTTTGAAAATGGGATATATAATAGAAAAGGTAGGGTATTTAAAGGCCGTAAAACCCCCCCGGGATATCCAGGAAAAACAGTAATTAAGGAGGAGTTTAAATCTTTTTTGTGGACCATAACTGAAGATATAGATAGAAGTATGTATTATGATAATCTAAATCGTCCAGTAATTGATTTATACCTAACTATTCTTGCTAGTAATAGAAATTTAATTTGGGATTATGAAAGTGGAAATTCACCTTGTGGTTATGGTTGGGGTTGGAATTTTAGAAAAAACGGTTTTATAGACCCGTTCGTAAATAATGGAACTAACCCAACAAACATAATTCAAACAAATACAAATGGGGTAGACCCACTACCTGTTAGTGGTACAACATATAGGGGTGCTTTTGTTGAGTATAACCCATATGAAATAAAAGAAAGGGTAATATCGGAGTTGGGGCACTCACTTAAATTTAACCCCGCAGCTCTAGGGTCAGGAAGTCAATCCAACCCGTACATAAAATCCCTATACAAGTACCAACCTCATCATCGTATACCGATAAGAAAGTTATCTAACGGTATTAATTTTAATGATACACTATTTACATCACCACAATACTCTACTTATTCTTTAGTTGAAGGTACGTTTAGATGGCGTCCATTACTACCTGTTGGTTATTTTGAAGAAGAAAAAAATGGAGTAACTTACCCATATCTTAATGACGCACATTATCCTAGTCATACTTTGGAATTTATGATTGAACCTATAGGGCCAATACTAACACTACCCGAGTACAGTGCAAGTACCATAAATATTTTAAACATGTATAGTGATGGCTGCCAATAGAATACAACTAAAAGTTTCTAGTGAAGATAGAAAAATTACCATACCCCTTGGAGACACATTTGATGAAGTAGGTAGGGAACAATTAATAACAACTTATGAAGAGGTAGAAATACAAGATAATATTAATGTTATACAAGACTTTGAAACCACCAGATACTCTTTTAATAATTCGATAAGTGGAAATGACATCTACTACCAGTTCGAATTCTTCAACCAAACCACACAGTCATATCAAGACAATTTTCAAATAATAGGTTTTACAGACGATGAATTAGCTACTGATGCAAATTCAGTAGTCAGAAGTTTTTTTAAATTTAATTTTTATGATTCACCAGATAGGAAACAACAAAAAATTATGTTTTCTAATATCATGCCTTTAAATAATTGTTTAAAGGGTGGTAGTGTGCCGGTAGACCCACAAATAGACGCTTTAGAATACTTTACACAACTAAGTAAAGGAATAGTTAGTCCTTCTTGGTTACTTTATGAACCAAAAGCCAGATTAGGACCAAGGTCAGGAGTAAATGAAAACTATTATATACACTGGTACAAAAAAAGAGACTTATTTGAAGGAAATGTATTTTACATGTCCTGTCAATTTTTTAACGCAAAAACAGGAAATGTTACTAGAATGATAAACGAAAGTCCACCTACACCAACATACTCAGGTTCTGTAACATACGATTTTACCGACTACTTCTACTATGAAGTAATTTTAAAAATAAACCCAAACCCAACAGCTGCTCCTAAATTTAGTTATAAAGTAAGAAAATATAATTTAAATAATTACAATGCGGGACAAGTAGGTATGGGGGGTGAAGTAGGCACCGGTTTTCCACCAGGACAACAACCAATAAAGTTTTACGAATACGTTAACCCACAAACACCTTAATTTATGGAAAAACTAAATTTTAGAATAAAAAGAACTAATCCAGACGTTTACACTTCTTTACCATGTAGTGGTGGTACTAATTACTGGCCAATTAACAAAAGTATTGATTGTTCAGGAATGAGTATGTACAACTCAACAGGGTCACAACTTCTAAACGCTTTAAGTGGGGATATAAGGACTTTTCCTTTAGAATTACGAGATTGTTCTTTTACTAATCCGTGTATTATACTGTGGGATTTATATACTTCTGCAACTAGTGGACATTGTAAAAATATAGGAAATTATGCTTATAAAGCATTTTATGGGATAAATGTGGTAGATAGTTTAGCTACTACCATAGTGACGGGAGAAAGTTACAATAATGTTATCACCCTATTTGAGTCTTTAAGAGTAGACTTTAATCGACCAATTAACATAACCTCCCAATATAATATTAATTATAATATTGGGCCTTGTAATTGTGAAAATGGTTTAGACCCATACCTTAATAACATAACATTATTTATTTCACAGGACTTTAATGATATTGGACACTATTCACTTTGGGATGGTAACGTAAGTCAAAAAGACAACTTCTCTAATTTTGTTTTCACAGCAAGCACTGGTGCGTTTCCTGGTGACACTATAAAAATTACTAACACTACAGATTTTAGTTATTATAAAGAATTACAAAATTTACCTTTTACGATTGACTGGGGGGATGGTCTACCATCAACAACACTAAGTTATAATAGTGGTGTTGTTTCAGCCTCTCATCAGTATGGTGGGGGAGCACCAGTACAATATAGAATTAAAATAACCCAAGACACACCATGGGGGCCAACATCCATATCTCAAATTATTACCGCACCTAACTATACTTACAATCAACTAGCTGCTATAGGGGGGATACCACCTAGTAGTGCTTTAACGATTAACGCATCAGGTCAAACTATAGGTACTGGATACACTTCTGCTCCATCTGGTGTTTTAGGTCAAGGGGATTATATAGCGTGGGACAGTGGTACTGATATTAATGAATATACAGGAATGACACAATTCCCAGATTGTTTCGAAGTTACCGGGGTAACAGAAAGTCTTCTAGGAGCATTCCAAACGTATACCACAGCTAACTCACCATTTCTTCCTCCCGGATATACCAATGGTACGATAGTACCTATCGGGGGTGACGTTGTTAACCCCAACACAAATAATATAGAAACTGGGATGTATGGGTATATTAATACCGCAAATGCTATATACACCGCTTACACTATATCATCTGCAAATAACCAAACCCCTATTGATTTTTATGATTTTACTAATGGTATAACACTATATGTAGCTGAAAGTTGTGGTCTAAATGCTTTGGCTTTCGGAGCTTATGATTGTTTTGCGTGTACAGTAGAAGATTGTGATTTTTGTGAAACTAAAGACGAATACATAGATAGGATAACAGGAGTTTGGAACTCTATTAGTTTTAATAGTCAAAGAGGTGTTTGGTCACCATACACAGACTATCAAGTGGGTGACATAGTATTTGACACAACCTACAATACTTGTTGTTGTTTTATGGCGGTTAAAGATATTTTCCAGACAGGAGCAACTACTTCTGATTGGGCGGGAATACCACCCTCTATGACACTACAAGGGGTGTGGTACCAAAACAATATACCAATGGAACATATTTGGGAGGCATGTTCTTCGGATTGTGTTAATTGCCCCCCAGGAACATCAACCCCTTGTGATGATGTTACAATAAATCATTGTGGACAAAATATCGGGGACCCAGCAGGTCAGTATGTTAATGGAGCAGCGTGGATATTACCAGGTTGTTTCGTGACAGGGCCAGAAGGCAATTGTTACCAAGCTTTATCCGCAAATAGTGCAAACTACCCACCAACAGCTTTTACCTCAACAACTTATTGGGAGTATGTTGGATGTTCAACATGGATTTGTCCTCAAGACTTAGATAATATACCATTATATGGTTGTGAACTAGTACCTGGTACTGGAATAACCACCACAACTAATATTCTACAGGGATACCAATACTACGAAGATTGTAAAGATGATTTTGATGATGGTGAATGTTTTCCAGATAAATGGGTTTGTGAAAATCAATATGATTGTGTAGGTTGTATAGAAATTGATTCTACGCATTCCGCGTATACAAGTTTTGACCCATTAAACCCATCAGCAGGACCTGTATTTAATTTACAAATGGAGTGTGAAGGATGGTGTAATCCACCAGCATTTTCTTGTACAACTCCTACAGCGTCAAACGCTAATGAATGTTGTACATTATTCTCATGTGCTGAAGATGATGTAAATGCAACACCAGGATTGTACACTAGTACAATAACCAGTGTTCTAGGTACGGTACCAGGATTTTTACCTAATGGACTAACAATAAATGAATGGTTAGCTGTTAATGAACAATTTTATTTTACACCAGATTTTGGATTATCAGCATGTAACGCTGGTACAGCATTTACAACTGATTTGGGGTATCAATATAGTACTTCAGCATGTTGTGATTACTCTGGTTACGAGTGGGATTGTTGTACAGGGTGTTATCAGGTAACCTTTGGAGGTACTTACGCAGACCTAGTAGAATGCCAACAAGACCCAGCAACTATGGGTGGGGGTATAGTTCCTTGTGGTTGGTCTTGTGAAACCATAAACCAACCTTGTGTGGAGTGCTATGATTGTAATTGTGGTTGGGGTCCATGGGTATCCCCAAGTAATACAACTTATCCAGGGTATGGTTATTCTGCGTGTACAGCTGATTGTACACAAATAGAACAATGTTATGTTTGTGATTGTACTTCTATGACACCATGTACATTACAAAGTCCATGTGCTGGAATTATAGATAATGTAACTTGGTTCTCAGGTTCAGCTCAAGGAAACGTAGATTGTCAAACTTTATGTGCCTGTAACGCAGGTTGGGATTGTTTTATAGATATAGACCCTAGTAGCACCAATTACCAAGGACCCACATTTTGTCAAGATGGGGTTAGTGGCTATTATATGGCACAAAATTTATTAGGATTTTCTAATCCAGCTCCTGGTTTTACTGGTTACAGTAGTTTCTCTGCGTGCTGTGAAGCAACCGAATGTTGTCACGCAGAATGTGATGATACCGAAGCTTTAGCTACCCTACCAGGTAATCAACAACTTTTTCCACCCGGTAACTGGCCTTGTTATTACGTACAATATGTAAATGCTGCGGCTGCATCTTCATGTGACCCTACCGGAACAAACCCTTTCTTACCTTATTGTACTATGATGGAATGCACTAGTAATTTAGCTTTAAATTCTTTAGGGGATTACGTTTGTTCAGTAAGTGCTGTGGATGACTGTATTTGTCCATGTGACGATTATATGGTTAGTATAGGTTTAGGTGGTACAACTCTAACACCACAAGGACAATATCAGTTAGGTGTTGTCTACGAATTACATGATATAGTTTATCATTCTGATGCAGATTCTCCTTTATGTTGTTATGTTTGTATGATGCCGTCCCTATGGGGATTCGGTGGACTAGGGACTGGACCAGATTGTATAACAACATTTGATTGTAGTTGTTTTATACCAGATGATGGACCAGCAACTAACGGTACACCAAACCCTTGGGAAACTTGTGGTGGAACTCCAGGATTACCACCAGCAGGGTGTCAACCTTGTGGGGGTGGACCAAGTCAAACTTATGAATGTACACCAAGTGGATGTACTCCATCCTCATGTGTATACAACTCGCTCTTTACCCAAGCCTCTCAAAACTGTTATACAGGTAATACATGTGAAGAACATTGTAGAGCATCGTGTTATTGTGAAAACCCAGTAACAGACACCACTAATTGTGTGGTTTTACAAGATTTTATAAATAATAGTAATACAGGTATATTTTTTGGTGGTTACCCAACTTGGCCACCAGTACCAATAGGTGCTACGCACCCAGTATACCCTTTCATATCTTTAGATGCATGTATATCTTCGTTAGGAGTAATAGATTGTTGTTCTGGTAGTACGTCAGCGGATACGTGGTATTGTGATTATTCGTCTAATTGTGAAATAACAGCGGGTGTAGCTGGTCTAGGTTGTGTTATAGTACCACCTAACACACCAGGTTATCCTGGACCTTTTACTAGTTTACAAGATTGTCAAGATTATTGTACGTGGGAATGTGGTTGTCCACCTACTGGTATAGGTAATTGTATATTTAACGCTTTATCTGTTGCAACAACCACTTATGATAATGCTTTTGATTGTTGGGCAGCATTTAGTAGTTGTGATTGTTGTGCACCCCCAGAAGAGTGGTGGTGTGATACATATGGTGCATTAAACGGTGACTATAGTGCAGCGGTACCAATATCCTCTTGTAGAAATAGTACGTACTTCGCGGGACAAACCATACTATATCAACAAGCTGCTATTGGACAATTAGCCGGAGGACCATCCGACCCAACAAATACATATTTTGACGCACAAGTGACCAATAGTTTCGCGGGAGTGGGGTTTGCCAATCAAGCTGATTGTGAACAATTTTGTAGATATTGTTGTGATTGTGCTCCTCCAGGTACATCTAATTGTAATGATGTAGATTGGGGTATAAATATGTGTCCATGTACAAACATACCTAGTGAATTAACACCATATGCTTGTGAACTAGCAACTGCTGGTTCCGCAATAGGATATCCTTGTACTTTAGCTACAACTGATTTTTATTGTTTAGAGATAGTAGGGTGTTCCGCTTTTACTAGTTCAAGTCCACCTAGTACTTTTGTTTCGGGCCCACACGTTGATTTATTGACGTGTCAATCAGTTTGTACTTGGGGTTGTGGTGATTGTATAAGTGACTGTTTCTGTGCGGGACCACAACCTCCAGGTACGTGTAATCCTATATATTATAATTTAGACGACTGTATTGTTGGTGTAACATCCACCGCGTTTTTTGCTTCTTACAGTGGGTGTTGTGATTGTTATGAATGTTCTGTAATAGGTTCTGTTAGTTACACTTACTTTGACGACCCAATGAACAGTTGGTTAGTTGGTTCAGTTTCTGTAACACCATTTGTTGGTAGTGCACCAGCATGGGTGGGTGGTACAAACTACTCTATAGGAGATGTCGTAACTGCTAGTTGGGATGGTAACTCATGTTGTTATGTTTGTGTAGACGATGACCCAGCAAATCTTTGGATATTTAATCCAGGTGCATACTACCAATACTACATTAATGATTTGGTTAATAATAACCCAGTATGGCCTGGACCAGCAGGTCCAGGAGTCAACGCGAATAATACTGGTACTTTAGTTTGGATACCATGTAACTCAAGTTGTAATAATCCAGTACAACAACTTACTTATGATTGTATCCCAGGAACAACAACACCACCTCCTGGTACTTGTGCTGGTAAGACTTTGATACCTGGAGGACCTTTAGGTGGTGGTGGTACCTACCTAGCTGTACAATGGATATGTGACCCAGTAAACGGAGTGCCCCCAGCAACTCTATTTTCGGATTTTTATCATGAGGGTACTATCCCTTCAACCAACGCGAATTCAGCTTGTGAAGGTTCAAACGGGGACGCGTTACAGATACCAGCATATGTGAACTTCTACTCTTGTCCTAATGACCCAGTTTTTCAGTCGAATTACTTCCCATTTAATATTAATTCTAAACAACAATGGGTTAATGAGTTAGTTGCCGCTGGGTTAGCAGCAACAACTAGTATGGACTTTTTTCAGTTAAGAGCACTATTATCAAGTGTGTGTGGAACCATGGGACAAGCTGCTGGTGGTAATTATTGTTTATGTCCTGCCAACCCATGTAACTGTGTATCCGTAGTGGGTGTTGGTGGACAATTTAGTTCTCAAGCAGAATGTGACCAAAGTTTATTAAGTGACCCATGTTGTGGATTTTGGCGTTGTGAAAATGTGTTAGCACCAACAGGAGCACAACAATGTACCTGTATATTTGATAATACAATTACTAGTTACAACCCCCTTATTCATTATTATAACCAAAGTGATTGTGAAAATGACCCAATTACATGTTGTTCGGGAGGCACACAGACGCGTTGGTCGTGTGACCCTATAGATTGTAATTGTAATCCAGACCCTTTTGGTGTCTACTCTACTTTACATGATTGTGAAACAGACCAAGGAAAATGTTGTTGGACGGGTGTAACACCAGATAACTATAGTTGTGAATATAATTCAGGTTTAGGTATTTGCAATTGTATACCAGACCCATTAGGTCCATACACCAGTATTATACAGTGCCAAGCTGACCAATTAGCTTGTTGTTGGACTGGGGTAACAACCGAGAAGTGGAATTGTAAAGTTGGTAATAATAATTTATGTAAATGTGTTATAGACCCATTTGGTCCCTATTTTACATTAGATGAGTGTAAACAAAGTCACACTTGTTGTAATACAGGTATAACCTCTACAACAAGATATGACTGTAGAAAAAAAGTTGTAGCAACTCTAGGTTTACCAGGACAAACAGTATCTACAACTAAATGTGATTGCATACCAACGGGACCAATGGGTCAATATGCATCATTAGCTGATTGTTTAAATGACCCAGACGAATGTTGTTGGACGGGTGCAACCTCACCTATATGTAAACCTTGTATTGGTACAGTAGGGCACCCACTAATACAAAATGAATTTCAAGGAGTATGGGCCCCTTATAACGCAGCCTCTATGGCAACCCCTGTCCAAGGTAATGCTTTTGGTGGGGTAACTAATTGGGCACCAGGATTAATTTGGGGGTATAACGAAGTTACACTTAGCCCACTTGATGGTTGTTGTTATATTTCTGTCAGTGATACAGGAACAATTGTAGACCCTACTAGTTTCTTCGACCCATCTTTATGTTATAATAATTTTTTAAACGGATTAGCTTGTGATGGTAGTAGTGTATTTGCACCAACACCAGTAACTACAACCCAAAGTAACTGGGGTCATTTTTCTGTGTGGTGGCCATGTGATGAAACCTGTGGACAAGTAGCACCAAAAGATTACGAATGTGTGAATGGTAATTGTGTACCTCAAGTAGGTGGTCAATATCCCACAATACAAGATTGTCAACAGTATTGTTGGGATGGGTGTGACGAATGTTTAAATAGTTTAAGTACTTACTTTAGTTTAGTACCCTCATATCCACCGGTACATTTAGGTTATTGGAGTGTTGCAGGTACTTTTACGGTTAATGATTGTGTTATAGACCCTACTGATGATTGTTGTTATTGTTGTGTGTTGTTAGATAACGTAGGTTGGGTTAATTCGGGCTCTAACCCTAATTCTATAAGATGTAAACCTGGTAACATACCAAGTCAAAATGTTGGTACTACCTCATCAGGAACTTTTGGTGGTTGGCAAACTTGTGGTATTGATGTTAATGGTGACCCTTGTTTTCCTGACGGAGAATGTGAGTGTTGTGCATTAAATTTAGCACCATATCTAAGTGTATGGCCTATAAATTGGACACCATATCCTAGTAGTCTCGGTTTATATAACTACTACATTAATGACTGTGTAACCAATAAGGAGGACGGTTGTTGTTGGTGTTGCGTGAATAAAAATAACGCGAATGGAACCAACAACAACGAGTCTGAAGTATCTAATATACCGTGTCAAATAATTAATGGTACGTTAACCGATATATCTGGCAGTTGGATGAATTGTGGTTGTGATGAAGATGGGGATAAATGTCCACCAGTAGTAAGCAACATTACATGTTATAAGTGTATAACCACACAAACGGGTACAGCTATTCAAACAACATCAGTATCTTCATTACCATGTCCTGCGGGATGGTCTACAGTACCACCTATTTGTGGGTCACTGGGATTTTAAAAGAGATTTGAATAATGATTAAATATAAATTAGGTGTTAGATATTTATAATAAAAGAATATGGGGTTAGGTATTGTAAAATATGGTGGTTGTATTCCTCCTTTAACAAAAGAAGAGGTATTAATGAACGTTTGTGAAAGACCAGAAACCCGCTCAAACATATTTATCGAAAGAGGTAAAATAACTGTCTTTGAAAGACCCCAAAGACTAGACTTAACCCCAAATATGGGAGAATTAACGTTACATGGTTATGGGTTTTATAAAATAGAAAAAGAAGCATAATAAATGGCATTAGGAGCATACGGAATAAAAAGACCAGCAGATGTACGACCAGAAGACGCACAAGTTATTGTACACTTTCAACCAGATAGAAGTGCATCTAGTAACTTTATCATAACTCAATTACCAGCAACCCAAGTTCTTGCACCACACTCACATAATACTAGTACTGGTGGTAACCCTAATGAAATATTAGGGGGATTATATGATTTAAAATTACCTTCTTCAGTATTTGCTCAAAAAGGTATATATACTGTATATATAAGACCCATAGAAATAAGAACAACTATAATAGATTGTGGTATACTTTCTTCTTTACCTAATGTAAAAGGTTTAGTTTTTGATTTAAACGCTATTCCAATACAATTTAGAGACAGATTTAGGCCATCTGAATTGGTTGGATATAGGATAGAATATTTGGAATTGGATGGTTCTAAAAAAAGTAATTTTTTCAGAATTGTAACATCTAATTTTTATTGTGAACCAGTTGCGGCCAAACTAACAAACCCAAACCAAATATCACCAAGATACGTATACACAAATAACAGAACAAATTTGGTTTTTTGTACACTAACACCCACTAGTGCACCATCTAACAATCCTAACGCGATACCTTTTATAGGCCAACCAGGACAATCAGTTATAATAACTAATACATTTTTTAATCCACTAGCTTTAGATGTTGAGATGGTGGACCATGATTTCGATACATTAGCTATTGCGTTGTATGGTAATCAGGCCAAATCTATAGATACTGGTGTATACACATTATACGATTTAAGTGGATTAAACAACATTTACCAACAATATGATTTATATGAAGTAAGAGATGCATTTAATGACCAATTATATGAAGTAAGACAAAATAGAGGTAACAATATAGACTTCAGTCAAGCATTTAATAATATAATAGTTAATCAATAATTAGGATGACTAGTAACAGATTTAGATATCCCCCAGCACCACCAAATGGTCTTGGTACCTTTAGTGATAATCTAGTAGGTAATCAATTTACTGATGGTTCATCTCAGATGACACTAGGTAATTTTTCTACCCCACAAAATTATAGTAGAAGAAATAATGCAAATTATAATTTAGGTGGGTTTTCTGCTCCAATAACTTTAGAGTCATTAAATATTACTGACTTAGAATTAGCAAAATCCTTAGCGAGTAATAATTTAGAAGTTTATATTAATCACGACACATCAGATTTAACTAATTTTGTTTTATATGGTTCTTTAAATAAAAGATTAAAAGTAGCAACAGAAAACATAATTAATTTTTTTCCAGGTGCTTTATTTATTGATGGGGTTGATATTAATTTAAACACTGGAAATACCACAGCTACTAATATTGTATATGATGGGGGCAGAGACCAAACAACCTTTAGAATTAATGTAAATTATCTAGCAAACCCATTTAATATAGAGTTTACTACAAATGGAAATCTGATTACACATCACATAAGTAAAGAACAAATAATTAATAACCTAGAACAGTTTGGGCATGTTAGTAATACAATAGTAAAAATTGCTGATGGTAGTGTTGCTACATTAAGAAACCTAACTCGTGAATATGGTAAATACGTTTTAACATTTAGTGGTAGTGTAACAGACAAAGAATATAAAATTTTAGATTTAAAACCCCAAACAACAACCATAAACTATATTGAAGTAACTGTAAAAGGGTCACCTTTAGGTACAGCGACAACCACTACAAAACAATACTATCTAAAACCTAGTAAAGAAGAAAGTGAAAAACAATTCCAAGAGTTTGAGGACGTTGAATCTTTTTTGGTGAATAGAGAATGTAACCCAATATACACAGCAAAATTTAAATTATTAAAAGAGACGGACCAGGGAGTTACTTACTTTAATAATGAAGAAATTACTTGGCCTTTAGAAGATGCGGTTAATCTTGATATTACCACTAGTTTATATACACAGTACTTAACAAGTTTAGCGAATTTAGGTGATGAGTTAGACACACAAAAAACTAACCTAATTTCTAGATTTTTAACCGCCCCAGTACTAAAAGAATTTGATACTAGCGGTCAAAAAGTAGAAAAAACACTACAAATCTATGGAAGAAGTTTTGACGATATTAAAACTTTTGTAGATGGTATAGCATATATGACTAATGTAACCTATGATGGTAAGAATAATATACCTAATAAGTTAATTAAAAACTTTGCGAAAACATTAGGTTGGTCAACACCGTCAACATTAGACAATACAAAATTCTTAGATAGTGTTTTGGGTGTGTCAAACCCAACATATTCAGGTACAAGTATCGGAAAAACACCAAGCCAACTTGATGTAGAACTATATAGAAGAATCTTAATGAATACAGCTTATTTATTTAAGTCTAAAGGTACCAGAAAATCAATTGAATTCATGTTAGGTTTATTAGGAGCACCTAGGGCATTAATAGAATTTAATGAATACGTAGTCTTAGCAGACTCTAAAATTAAACTAACTCAACCACTACAATATAGATTTGGTGGCCCTGAAGAATACAGTGCGTTTACTGGTACTTCAGGTTTTGGGGTATTAGCTGACAACACTAACACTGGTTGGATATCACCTAACCATTTTAGACCAGAAAATAGATTTACAAAAAGATGGGCACAAATATCGGGGGGTTCATATGTTAATGACACTATTAAATTTAGTCCAGTATTATTTGGTATGGGAGTATCACCAGCTTTTTATGTGTCTACTGGTACTACAACACATCCTTTTATTAGGTATACATCCAGTGGTGGTCAAGGAGATTACCCATTAGACAAAGACGGATACCCAACAAAACCAAGAATTACGAATAACTACTTTTTTCAAAGAGGAGCTGGATGGTATGAAAGAAATGAAGAACATAAGTCGGAATTAATATTAGATGAAGATAATTCTATACTATCTGGTTGTACACCGGTTATTAATAATAAATTTGCTCCATTTACTTGGGGTGGTTTTTGGACGAGAGGACAATATTCTAATGATTTAAAATCACCATACTTGGATAGGTTTAGAAGGTTTCCCCACATGTCTTTTGGTTTTGGTTTGACTAGGGTCATTGATGATAAAAAATCATGGTCATATGAATTACCGGGGCAACAAACAAGAGACTACACGTTTAAAAATCGAGACGCTTACTACCAAACGAGTAATGAAAAACTAGTTTTAAATGTTAAAAACGTAGAACTAAGTTTAAATATTGGCCAAGGTTTAAGTTACGATGTGTGGAGGCAATCAGCACAAAGTGATTGTTTTTTCAGTGGAGGCTCACTACCATCACCATACCCAAATTCCGGAGGTACCTGGGACTCAACCAACCCACAATGGAACGCAAAATTACATGACTTTAAAACATTTAACCAACATTTTTGGAAGAATTTTATTGACGCAAAGAATAGAATGACAATAAGTGATGGTAAAACAGGTGGTTACCCTACATTACAACAAATGTATTTAGATTATTTAAGAAATAATTGTGGGGATAATAACAAATACACTTACACCAAAATGTTGGACTACGCTCAGTCTATGGGTGACTACTGGGTTAAAATTATTGAACAATTAGTTCCCTCAACTACACTATGGTTAAGTGGGGTTAAAATACAAAACTCAGTATTTCATAGAGATAAATTTGTGTATCGATGTTATAATGTAACTGGGACAACAATAGTTAGTGCACTGACAGGTAGCTTTACCGTATCTCCAACCGGATACACCTCATACCCAGCTCCACAATACAAACTAATGATTGAAGAAACAACACCACCAGCACCACCCCAAGAAGGTACAAAATACTACGATAACATATTAACAGGACAAACACCCAATCCCATATCTAGTTATTCAAATTATTATAATATAGATAATAGAGGAAAATTAACTGGGAGTAAAATAGTTAGTAAAGTTACTAATTTATTAAGTGATGGTTTTATTGGTAATAAAAGAAAATATAGAACTAATTCGTTATTTACAAAACAAGGAAGTGTAAATAATCTTTTATGTGTAGACAGTTTAAAGAATTACGAAGACGTAGACAGTTGGGTGATAAACTACGATTTAAATATAAAAGGAGATAACCCCATAACACCAACCCAAAGTGGTGGTGGACGACCTACCACACCAACAACAGGTAATGTGCCAGCTAGAGTTGGTGGAGGCTCAACAACCAGTGGAGTAGGTGTGTCTAGTGGTGGTGGAGGTGGTGGTAGTGGTGGTTATTAATTAAAATATATTATGGCAATTAAAGTATATAAAAATAAAATAGATTTAAGAGTTTTAGCTGATAAGTTAGAGTTCATTTTTTATGTCTCTGGTACAGTAGATGGGGTTGGTTTTAATAAACAAAAAGCTTTCACATGTACATACGATACTATACGTCCTATAGAAGCAGTGATAAAAACACAAACTGATGGTACTGAAAGGTTATTTTTAAAGTTCCCTAGAAGTCATGTAAAAATACACAATACCAGTAATTTACTTACTATTGCAAAATCAGATATAATATTGGAGGTTTTTAATAACAAACAAGGGGTGTATGGTTTTGAAAGTGTTAAAGGTAAAAAATGGGGAGCTTTTCTTTCCCACCCTAATTATTTTGATGCTACTCCATCTTATGGTAGTCGTAGTGGTAGTGGGGCTTTAAAAAGTTTCGGAAAGAGAATAGGGGGTAAAGTACACGCACTACAAATGATACTACCTAACGTGAGGATGAATAGAAATACAATCCAAAACGTAGCATTTGACCTAGACATTTTAATAGAAAGTGAAAACCAATACATAAATTCCTTAGGTTTAAAAATAAGTAAGGACGATACTATAACAGTAAAAGGTGCGGTCATGGATATTATACCACCTAGACAAATTATAAATGACACACCAAACATAAGACTAGATACAACATATATTAGTTTAAAAAATAAAGATTTAGCCTCTAGAGAGGTTATACATGACTATAAAAAACAATTATTCCCCTTCAACGCACAACCCGATTCTATAAATTTAGTTGATAGTAAAGTATACGCTGTAGAGAATAAACTTAACCCAGATGTTAATTTAAGTAATCTTAATTTAACCCCAGATAACGTAGTACAAATACCATATAATGTATCTAGAATCGTTTTTGATAATGAAATTAAAGAGAGTAAAAAATATTTTAAATACGGTAAAGAGATATACCAGTTAGATTGGGCACAGGAACTTTTTAATAATAATAGAGTAACGGACTCTAATAGATGTTATTCATTAAGATTTGCCAATAAAGAACAATTAGTTGCATTTTCGGAAAAATTAAAATTACAACAAATTGGTAATATTGAAAGTTATCCTACTATAAATGGGGATGGAAGAATTGGAAACACCAAAAGAACGTATAGTAAAATTTCACAATGGATAGAAAGAACCTTACTAGACCAATTCTCCGACATTACATTTTCATACTTTAGTGACGGTCTTATAAAGACTATACTATGTTGCCCAAGAAAAAAAACTTGGATTAATGGAGACGAAGGAATTCAGAATAACCTATATACTAAAGGTGGTAAATTTTCATTGGCAGGTAAAGACTATGTTGGTTACTATCATAGACACGATGGGTTACCTATGGTAGGAAAAAAACATACCAGTAAACCCCACGATACCCTAACAGAATTTTTTAACTATGCACCAATCAGTGCTAATAGTAAAACAGATTTTTTATTTACGACATATACTAATAAAACAGACACCATATATTCTGGCTTTACAACAACTACAACTGATAGATATAAATCTAATCATACCTATGATTTATTTATGACTGGAAACACTTTTTCAGCGGGAACCAGCATACCAGTATCTAACATAGTACCCCAAAAAACATTACCACTTATAGATGATTTAACACGTAATTATAGAGCTTACGCTTTTAGCGAAGCTTACCACCCAAACGGAGGAAATATTATACTAAATAACGCAGTAACTGGTGATTATTTTACTTATACAGCAACCACTAATGGAATTTATAGGTTTACTTATAAAGCATATCTAGATGTAAAATATACGGATACAAAATGGTGTGATTATTTAACAAGAGCTTACCCATCAGATATTACAGGTGCTTACCCTAGTAGTGATTATGAAATAAAGAGACTAATTAATACTTCTATTATACAAGCAGGTGAAGGGGAAACCAAGACCGTAATACAAGACACCAAGTTTAAGTTTCATCCAGGTTATAAATTTAAGAGAAATGATGAAGAACTTGTAACCAATATCCCATTAAACAGTGGGTTACTTAATTTTAACTTTACCGTGAGTTTAGATAAGTATAATTCGGGAAGTACAGCTACTACCACACTAAAGAAATTTAGTGTTCTAAGAAGCAAAATATTTGGTGGGGCTAACGAATACCTTACACTACCAGTTAGCCAAAATGATAAATCTTTTAGTGGGAGCAACTCTTGTATATTAAGTGGGGTATCGTCATCAACAATTTTTCACAGACAAATACCAATAACTATAGATACAGGACTTATAAACTTATTAAGTGGGCAATCTATAACTTTAAATTATGATACTAATTGGACAGCAACATCTAAATCGAATTACTTTGGGGAAACAGGTGGTACTAGTAATCTAACTATTAATTTAGGACATAAATTAGATTCATCCGGAAATACTATGGAAGCACCTTGGTTTAGGGGGGTAAAAGTTGGTAATTACTTTACTAATAAAATATTATTCTTTGACTCCACACATAAATCCAAAGCTTTTAATATGGTTAATGATGGAGAAACCAGAAAAGTACACTTGGATGGTACACTATATTTAAGTGATAAGGAGTGTGGGAATATAGTTAGACCTACAGTTGACGAAACAAACTTTAATAACTTGAGTTTTATTGATAGTACAGGCCCTAACGATATGTTGGTGTGGAATAAAAAAATAAACACACCAACAAACGTATGGCAATACCTTATAGAAACTAATAAAATTAAAGACTACACCCTAACACAAGGTACTAAACAAAATATGACTGTAATGAAAGATGATGGAAAGTTCTGTTTCTATCTACCTACCTATAATATGGATTATGGTGGTAAATGTGATTTTACCTTTCCACAAATTAATCAATCTTATATTATAGAGAATACGTTTAAAAATATGTTTGGTGATAAACTTAAACATTATATTGTTGTTACACCAGATTGTAATTTTTATAAACCATGTTCACCAGCAAAAGTAAACACCGCTTATAATATTTTACATAAAAATACCCCAGAAAATTGGAGGTTAGTGAATGTAAATAAAAAAATAAGAATAAACGGTAAAGAAATTAAAATAATATCTAGTCATTCTCATTATAACCCAGCACCTTTAACATTAGCCGGTGACTTTAGATGTCAATATTACTGTAAATGTGGCCAAGATATAGCTGAAGATATTGGGATAGACCCAATATATGGTGTAAGTGATGTTTATACTAATTTAGAATTATTAAATTGTGAAGAATGTTATAAAGAAGCAGAAATTTATTGTAAAAGTTTGTATAGTAGTTGTAAACCAGTTATGGTTGGGAATTGTGATAGTAATGACTTTATTATAGAAGCAAATGGAACTATAGTTAAGAAAGCCCCTATTGGTACAACATTAATTAACGGTATAACTAGTGTGATGGGTGGTGAAACTGACAGTGGAACACGACCACCTATTGGACCTCCTGGTGGTAAACCTGAACCAGTATTGGATAACGAGGAAGGGGTGGTAGATGGTGATGGTAGGGGTGGACCTAGAGCAAAACCCCCTGTTCATACAGATAACATTAGTTATGTTTGTGTTGGTGGTGTTTGTTTCCCTTATGAGGGTGGTCCTCATGACGGACCTATATATTCTAGTTTAGAAGCTTGTGACGCAAAATGTGCAAAAACTACACCTCCACCACCAGATACACCTTCTGGTGAAGAAGACGATAGAGGTGGTGCACTAGACATAACAGACGAAAGAGATGGACCTACTATGTATGAAGACAAAAAAGATGCTCCAGTAGGTATGGATTTACTAGGTGCTACAAAAGAACGTGACGCTGATAAATTAGGGATTTGTAAATCAGGTTACTACTGGTGTGAATCTTTAGGTAAATGTATAAGTTTAAAAGAACCTTGTAAATAAGTAATAATATGGCAATATCTGACATGATAGAAGGAACAAGTGGAATAGTCTCCCAAAACGGGAAGATAAATTTAGTAAGTGTGACCCTAGAAGATACATTAAGTGGTCAGTGTGGTGGTGCGATATATAATGTAGAAATTTCCGGAAATAGTACTACATCACCTTATACAATATCTTGGTCTGGAATAAGTAGTTATTCCGCTACATCTTTTAATATATATAGTCTATGTGCTGGAGAATACCAAGCTGTTATTACGGACGCAACAGGTGGGACTGGTACAACTAATATTCTATTAACAGGTCAAACCAAACCTAGTATAACCGCAGCTTTAGGTGAAGATGCTTGTATCCTAGACCCCAATAAAAAATGCACAATAATAGTTTCCACAGCAACAACAACAACACCTAGATATAGGTATGAATTAATAAAAGATAGTAGAATTATAGATGTTCACTACGGGTCAACAGCAGATACGACCCATACTTTTACAGATGTAGAAAATGGTATGTATAGTGTTAATGTAATTGAAGAAAGACCTTTAAATACAACTGAAAAACCAAATTTAACACGTTGTACCTATGAGTTGTATAATGATGGGGGTGCATACAGTGGTTGGAACATAACTAAATTATTTAACAGTTGGAATTCATGGGCACCAAGAGCCCCACGAGTTATAGCTTTCCCACCAACCTATGGACCTAATGCACATCCAAGTAATACTTGGAATATGGATTTAGGTTTGGGTACTGATGGATACATATACGCTAACAATCCGTATGTGTGGTTATATACTGGTACTTCAGAGACTAGAAGAAGTGATAATAGTAAAAATTGGTACCTTGGAGCAAGTGCATATACGATTAGTGAGGGTGACAATATAGGACCATCAGGACCTACAGCTAGTGCTGGGGATGTTGGGTATTTCTATTATAATACATTTATAAATAAATTTTTAGTATGGTGGTTCGGTGTACCAGGAAATTATGGGTGGGTAACTATTGACCCTAGAGTTGATTATGGTAAAAATGGTAACCCAGTTTCGATGAGGTCACTAACGGGTACCACCAACGGAGTTAGTAATGTAGATGTAGATGCAAATGATTACACAGTAAATTCTGCAGGGAATGTAGCCTTGGCCAGTGCGGTAGTTAATTACACTCCTGGTGCCCTTAGAAAATTTAAGAGTTCAGCAACTGGAAATTGGGGGTTATACAACGGAAAGATAAGTAGGTGTTCTTATTTAAATTATACCTGGTCTACAGCATTTAATTCTACTGATAGTGATGATGATACTATTAGTGTTATTTTAGCATCTTTTAGAGACGAATATGGTGAATATGGGCCAACAGGGGTAACACACAGTCTTCATTTAAATATGAAGTCAGGGACTGGAAAATTTACTATAATCGATAATGTAGCTAATAGTGCTTATGCTCATAGTTACTATAGGGGCAATAGATTCAGAGACTGTAGTTCAAGTGGTAACTGTAGTACCAATCCGCACTACACTAACAGTATATTATCTAATACAGGTTCAAAAATACCTTTAGCTGCGTCAATCAATTGGAACGCGGAAGGTTCAGTGAGAACTAGAATAACTAGACGTGGGGTTTATGGTGAACAATTTAAAATAGAGTTTACCGATACCATGGGAACCGCAGCGTCTGCGACAAAAGCAGCAGGAGCTGCAAATCCATATAATTCTGACTACACAATTAATTTAAATTTATTGGACAAGTCAACATGGACTGGGAATAGTACTAGTGCGGCACAATGGTTAGGTGAAGATGCATTATGTAAATACCTAGGGTCTACTAGAATTGGATTTTCTTATGCATCACAAGAATCTGTTAATTTTTACCACATGCAATTCACAGGAACACCATTTGAAAGTTATGTAGAAGTACCATCTTGTGGAAGTTCACCAGGACCCACAAATTCTACTATTGTTACAGCAACAACCGCGACTACACTTAATATAACACAAACTAAACCTAACCCACCAGTTACAAGTACTGAACCAGGGGTACCAACAATTAAACCAGCAGTTAAGGTTACAATGCAAACAATGCCCAATCCAACCCTAACAATTAATGGTTTAAATAGACCATATGTCACATCTACAGATACTGTAGGTGGTATCCCAGATTTAAACGTATACAATTCTAGTCAATCAGGTAGTTGTGATATACAACTTTATTTCGGTGGTGAAAATGACGAAATACTTTTTGGTAACGCATACCCAAAATTTAGGGTATACCCTTATTTATTTGAAACTAATGAGGTAGCAACAATGCCAGACTACGAAGTGATATTTGATTCATTACCTAACTACTTTCACGAAGATTTACAAAGTACAATAGTAAGTGCAAGTACTACCTTACCACTTTCTAGTTTTACGTCTAATGCATGGCAATTTATTATAAAACCTAGTTATATTTTTAAGGATAAAAAATCATTAAGTGAGTATTGGATAGACACAGCTATTTATCCACCGAGTACCCAGATAGATATAAAACAAGACTTTTATTTAGTGTTGGTAGGTAATCCACCAACACCACAACTACATTTTGGTGATTTTGAAGTTCCAACTGAAATGTCTTTATTATATACAGAAAAAAGCCAACTACAAGGATTACCTGAAGTAACTACAGCAGCGTATTCTTCTTACACATATACAATGACCCTAAGTAATAAAATATCTAATAGTGGTCCATTAGTTTATGTTAATGGTCTATTACTGACAGAAGGATTTAGTGGTGTAACAAGTGGAGCACCACAAACCGGTGATTATACTTTTAATTCTGCTACTAGAAGTGTTATGTTTTTTAAAGAAACAGTTAGAAACCTAGATGTAGTACAACTAGTTTATGACGCTATTGCAGATTCGTACATACAAACAATTACTGTGCCCGCAAATATTCCCACCTCTAGTGCAGAAACTATATACGAAGAAAATGGTTATTATTATATCTACCTAAACAAACAATCTTCCGGAGGTGTTTCCATAGCTTTAAACGGAGTCACCCAAACATTAAACAAAGACTTCCAACAAGTAAGTTCGAGAAGAGTACAATTATTAAGAAATACTAATGACTATATAAGTGGAGACACCATAGCATTATTTTACAGAACTATATATCAAACAATTTCCAGTACTTTAACAAAAACACCAGAAATACCTATAATCTACACTAAAAATAATAATTTAGAAGAAAGTATAGTGGTAAAAATGTATGGTGAAAATGGTGATTTAAAGCAACAAGAAATTTATAACATAGGTGTAGAAGAAAGAGGTAGAATAATGAAAACCTGCCAATTACAACCACCTAAACCAGGTAAATATAGTTATGAAGTGTTAATAAATAGAGCATACCCACTAATTAATAGAGATACTATTTATACTGAGTCTCAGAGTGAAAGAGTGCCGTTTGAAATAAGTAGTAGTGTTTTTTACACAGACAATCCTTTTAGAAAAGGGGGTATACAGACATTTAATAATTTATATTAATATAATGACTTTAAATTACAGGGGGTATAAAACAAAATAAAATGTATTTATGATTAAAGGAAAAAAACTATGAGTTATATAATTAAAAACAACACACAAGGAGCGATTGTTGCACGGTTAACAGACGCCGGTAGAAAAAAATTATCAGAAGGTAAATTAAATATTGGGTTATTCCAGTTGGGGGATAGTGAAATGTGTTATAACTGTTATAACACAACTTTACCATCACAATATGTTGGATTGAATATTTTACAAGCAGAACACAATGCACAAAATATATTACCGTTACCTGAAAAAAATAAAGGGCATGTAAAATACCCTATTAGTGGGGGTATAACTAGTGGTGACACATTTGGACCAACAATACCACAACATGTACATGAAGAAGTGTTTAATACTGCTACAGCCAGAGGGTTTTTTGAAGTACCTAGTACAACCACTCCGGGTGTATATACATATTTTACAGCTCAAACAAATTCAAACTACACACTATCTTCTAATTGGTTATTCTGTGTGTCAGCAATGACAGGGACAAGTAGTATGCAGATAACAAGTGCAAATTGTGGTACGCAAAGCTACACACCAGTAAATGGAGATTTAATTTCTGTTACATATGAATTTTTTGGTAACGACTGTGCTCAATTAAACTATACAGCAGCTTCACAAACACTATTTTACCAAGTTCAAGCAGGAAACACTAATTCAGGACAAACCGCGATAGAACTAAATATTACAGTAGATAGAAATTTACCTAACTATACCGCCGCACAATATTCAGGTATTACAGGAGTATGTGCTCATGTTAGGGTGTATCCACCCTTATCCGCAAACCCAATGACTACTTCTAGTATATATAGTACTGCAGCAACTAGTACGTATTGGTGTAACGATACCTTATCGTTTAATAATTGTGCAAGTTTAAATACTACAGATACTAAGATATGGAATATGAATATCAATTGGACCCAAACTGTAGCTGGAGTAGATACTACTGTATTTTTAGGGGATACCCATTATGGTTCTAGTGGTTATTGTGGTTCTAAAGAATATTTTGGATTAAATAGTAATAATGGACAATCATTTAGCGACCAATATATTGATAGTTACCACCCTAATGTTATAGGTGGCACTTTTTATTATGATTCTTGGGATAACTTACGTGTTGTATTACCATCTGAACAAAAATGTGCGGGAATGATTCATTATACCAACAACACAACAACTGATTTTTATGGTGAAAAATTTGCTTTAAAACAACAAGCTTTCTGTGGGTCACAGAGTTGTATTGGAGAGGCTAGAAACTTTAAGTTACACTTACCTTGGTTAATGTGGCATAAGAAAAATGCTATAGGTTCTGGTACTGGTAGTGGAGCAGGTAATGAAACAATTTTGGGACAAACTTTTTATGTTGACCCACCAGGATATCCAGGAGCATTTCCAGCAGATGGAAATCCACATGTAATGTTATCTACCCCTAATAGTAATATGAATGATGATGGTTTAAGATATTATCATCTATGGGATGATAATTCAGGTAGTGGTAATACCCCTAATAGGGTAGGTAAAGTATTCCCAGACTATAAGATGATGGTTATAGACGATGAAGAATTATTGACAGCAATGTCGTATAAATCTAATAGAAGTTTTACTTTACCAGCACCAAAAGTAGAAAAAATACCAGCTGGTACTACATGTTCTACGGGATGTACAACCGGTGTTATCCAAGCAGAAACAGACTCAATATACTTAACATATATGTTCTATAATAGTGCAGGGACCTCTACAGGACTTCATTGTAATTATTATGTTTATGAAACTTTAGGTGTTGGTGAAAATCTTTTTGATGTTGGAATAACATTTGGTGCAGAATTCCCATACTTAAGAGACTTAGGGAATGCTTCAGGACTACTAAACGCATTTAGTGGTACTGGTTTTGAGGCTGACAGACTTTATATATTAACACAAGTGGTAGCTAGTGGGACTGAACCTTCTTCTTCAGCTTGGAAGTATAAAGATGTCACATCTGAAATACCTAACCACACAGTGGGTAATAAAATATTAGCTACAAATTTAATTAACCACACATTTTATTTAACTGGTAATGACACAGATAGTGGGTGTATATATAATACTGTTTCCGCAATGACAGCTTACAATTTAAATGATTTTATAACCATACCACAAACTGACGAAGGTCAATTACAATTTGGTGACGAATATTTCTTTTACGGTACGTTAGAAACAGATATAATGGCAACAATCTATGAAATGAGACACGTAGTGCAATTAGGGTCAACACAATATTTAACATCAACCAACCCAACATGGGTAGACTACACGGCAGTTGCAACGAATCCAGGAGTAACACCAAAAATTACTGAAATTGGTTTGTATGATAACGAAAATGGGTTTCCCGATTTAATGGCTATTGCTAAACTGCAATCACCAGTAGATAGAACGGGCACACAGCAATTTACAATATCTATTGATTTTTAATGGCGTACTTAGATATACATAATAATTCACTATCTGGTAATACATTTAGATTATACCTATCGGATTATGGTAAATTTACTTTAGCTTCTACAGGTAGTTTATATAATTCTATTGAAAAATTTGGTTTAAGTGATAAAGATATAGATTATAGAAGATTTACTACTGGAGGTACATGTCAGAGTGAAAGTGGATTAAGTGCGTTAAGTAGTTCGTGTTTTTATGATTTACCCGACTCAAGAGGAGGAGAACTAACTACTATGTCTGGGGGTTTAGTGACTTATGCTAGTGTTATGGTAGGACCAAGATATGAAATACAAACTGGAGTATCTAAGTTATTGACTACTAGTCTAGGGGTAGCACCACAACCATCCAATATTTGGTTAAAATACAACCCACCCAATAAATCAACAGATATAGAAAATCCTGATAGTGGTATATTTAATACCTGTTGGAAACTTAGTCATTCTGTAGTTACTTTTTTTCCATCATTTTGTTGGACGTGTGCAGATTTTAACCATAATAGGGAGATAGATGTAGATGATTTAAAAATATTTTTAAATCTAATGGGTAATGAACAAGATGGTACACAGGAGTTAGTTGGTGATTTTAATGGTGACGGTATGGTTGATATGACAGATTTTAATATATTCATTAATTGTATGAAACATGCAGGAAAGGATATAATGAATTTTTGTAGTGATAAAGAAGTTTTTTGTTTACTTTGTGAACATTTAGGTAAAGATTCACCATGTAATGGAGATTGTATAGGGTGTATATAATAATAAAATAAATTGGATAAGTAGATAATTATATAATAAGAGAATACTAATATGGGATATATTAAAAGTGCAACAACAACAACAATACGAATACAACTCACTGAAGATGCTAGAGAAAGAATGCTAACTTCTTCTAATTTTATGGGTTTATTTGATAAGTTTGGTATTTCTGACAGTGATATTGATTATAGAAATACACAAAAACACGCAGATACCACAACAACTAGTAATAACTCCGCACAATTAGGGTTTTTACCAGATGTAACAGGTAATGACACTACATTTAGAAATGCAGTAAGTAGTGGTTATAAACAAAAAGATTTTGTACACGTAACCCCAGCTAGTAGTAATGTACTAACTAATCCTAAAAAATATGTTGCACTAGGATTTTTAAATAAAAATAACCAAGTAGACTATTATAGGGATAATGTAGAAATAGATGTGTATTTACATGACTATTTTGTATTATGTAAGTTATTAGCCTCTAGATATGTAAACGACCACAAACAAGTACTCTCCAGTAATCCTACAGGAATCACAGCAGATTTTAATACTTACTTTAGTGATACTTTAGATGTAAAAAATACTACGGACTACAACCAACTACTAAATACTTTATCTGAATATGGTTTAACACAATATTTAAACTTTTGGGAGTCTATAAAAATATATGACGGAACGTCACTAAGAGGTGGTACCGTAAAGTTAGTAGCAGACAAAGACTATTCTTACTACAATGCATTAGCATTAGCTGGAGGTGCTTTTATGAATAGAGGAGAACATAACGGTATAGATTATGCGGGCACTAATATAAAAGGTACAAAAATTGCATCACCATTCTCTATGGTATTTGCACCGGGTTTAAATGAATCTTCTTCACGTTATATCAGAGGAACGGGAAGTGCTGGTATAGGGTTTGGGGCTTATGATACGGGTTATATAAATGCTGGGGGACTAAGTGCTTGGGATAGTAATACCAATGCCTACCCTATGTTTAATATGAATAATACTTTAAACGGGTGGTCCAGTGACCAGTACGACATTAAGTCAGTTTTTGTTGGGTTTGTAACCAGTATAGATATGGAAAGTGTTGTTACCACAAACACAGGAGGTTTCGGAGATAAAGGTTATGACAACATAACAACCACAATCCCAAGTGCCAGACTAGTACTTAATGTAGCTACTAGTGATTTAAGTCCAACTTACTACCCAATTAAAATAGAAAGATTAACAACACAAGTAGGTGGGTATATAAATGTAAATGGTAGAGAAAATAAAGGTATACAAATTACAGACACAACCAACCCAGTAGATACATTTGGATTAATGTTAGGGTCACTAGAATACAGTTCTAGTTGGAACAGGTCCCAACAAGGATTACTAAGTTCTTCACCATACTTTAACCTATACCCTTCAAAAGATAACGCTAAGGTCTCAGTAGCAGCAAGAGTAAGTTCACAACAACAACCATACTATACCTTAGCTACTAGAATGATGAAAATGGCTGATGGAATTTTTGTTAATGTGGGTGGACAAAATAACAATTTCTGGCAAACTGATACCTACTCAGGTGGGTTTAAAAGTGGAGTGAGTGGTGCTAGTCTAACTGACTATAATATATCTATACCTATAAGATGGCAAATATTTTCTGTGGCGGACCCAAGTGCCGCACCTTGTACGGTTACAGTAAGATTTAAGTTTAATAAAAAGGCAGTAACTAATTCTATTTCATATAAGAATGTAGATTCACAAAATTACTATAGAATATATGACAACGCAACATTTAAGTGGTATGGAGAAGCAGGAGCCGACCAATCTTCTTATTCTGACGACCCAAGAGGTCATGGACACACAACAGGTAGTACTTACTCGTGGCAAACAGAAGGTGGTAAATCATTATATAGAAAATTAATAAGTGGACAAAAAATACAAATATAATTATGAATACAAGAGCATTAGAATTTTATAGAAAACATAGTAATTATACTGAAAATAGTATAAAAGCGGGAACCCAACAACTTATGTATTTTGATACCCAGTCTATTCCTGGGGGTGGAAGTAGGTTTGTTGATTCTATTAGAGCAAATAATGGGTTAAAGTTTTATGGTACACCAGGTGAGTATAGTGCAAACTATAAAGCGTCTAAATATATTACAGCTCTAACACCACCTAACAAAGGTAAAGTTATGTTTGTTAATTACCCTAATAGTAATACAATATCTAAAAAAGACCCTTTTCCTGGTATACAGGAAAATGATAATGGACGTTCAGACGGAAGTCCATTTCATATGGTTATGCTTTACTTTGCTGGTAAAAGTTCATTAACTTTGGATACAAACCCTAACTCGAATAATTATAAAAACTGGATTTAAAATGGGAAAACTTAAAAAAATACAAAATAATCAAAAAAGTATAAAAACATTAGTCGTTCCTTTTAGTGGAAACGGTTGGAATACTATTAGTGGAAGTACTTTAAAATTTACAGCTGCACAAAGAGACCCAAATAATGGACGAGCATTCTCTAACCTATATTCTTCATTTTCTTTACCAGCAACTTCTGGTAATGTAACAACTTTTGAGTCTACATGGGCAAGAAATGGTGTGAGTGCACTTAGTCAAGATGACATAATTGTTGTAGACCTACCAAGTACAGAATACGGTACCCTTATAGATGGAAGAACAGTAAAGTTAATGTTCCATAATGATACTGGTGGTACATACACACTTTATAGTTCTTATTACGACCCACTACCAACATCATCCGATAATTCAGATGCTGCAGAATATTTTGGAAATCCAACAATACCAGGTAACATAAAAGGAAGTCCAGGTATGGCAACATCAAACGTAGCGTTTTTATTTTGTGATGACATTAGGAAACCTTCTTTAGCGAGTTCAATTACAAACATAACTAACTGGTCAGATGGGTGGAAAATTAATGTAATACCTAACGGATACCCTAATGGGGGTACCGACAACTTTAGATTTACGGACGTAGTCTCTAGTTCAAACACACCTAAGGCTTATGCTCAATCACAAGACCTACCAGTGGGACTGATTTATCTAGATAAAGGATTTGCTGTAATTACAGACCCAACCCTACGAAAACATTTTGATTTTTCAGGAGCGTCTTCCGCATCTACAAAATTATATGATGGACCATCTTCTGCATTTACACAAATATTTTATACTGCGGGTACATCAGCATCATGTAGCTACTACTCATTTGAAAAAGAAATTCAAATACAGTTAGATTTAGTTGCTGGGTCCGACGAATTTTATATAACAGAAAACCAAACAGCGTCTAGTGCTGATGCACCATATTACGGAGCAGGTGGATTAGATACTGGGATACAATTTAAAACCCCTTTTGGTGATATACAAAATGTTTGGAATCTTTCAGACGTTAGCTCAACCTACATTACTGAAATAGGGTTATATGACGCACAAAATAAGTTATTAGCTATAGCCAAACCAGATAGACCAATAGAAAAAAAGAAGAACACACCAACCACTTTACAATTGATTCTTACTTTCTAAATTTATTGTATGGAAAAATTAGGAAAAACCCCTAAAGTATTAGGGTTAGATATATCTACAAAAACAATAGGTTGGGCACTTTTTGACCTACAAACCCAAGATTTATTAGAACTCACCCACTTCTCACCCAAAGTTAAACCAAAAAAAGAAGATAAGATTGAGGAGATGCTTATTAAAGTGGACCATTTTAAAAATAAATTAATAGATTATAAAAATCTAGGAATAACAAAAATCATAATAGAAGAACCACTAATAAACTCAAATAATATTCGTACAGTAGCTACTTTGATGAGGTATAATTCTTTTATCACTAGATGTATCTACGATGTATTGGGTATTGTCCCTAACTTTATATCTACATACAACTCTAGAAAATTCGCTTTTCCAAACCTAGTACGGGAAAATAATAAAGGTAGAAAAGTTTTATTTGGTGGGTATGAGGTTGGTTGTGATAAAAAACACATTATTTGGCAACAAGTATCAAACATACTACCAGAATTAAGTTGGGCATACACAAGAAATAACACACTTAAAAAAGAAAATTTTGATATGTGTGACGCTTACGCTTGTGTTTTAGGTTACATGAAACAAAATGAAATTTGGTAATTGATTCCCTATAAAAAATTCCATACATTTATCTTATGGAAGATTCACCACTACTATTAGAACTATTACAAGATGTATTAGGGGATATAAACGCTCACTATCCTAGTAAAGGACAGATATCGTTTGATTGTCCTGTTTGCTCTTACGATATTAAAGGGCTAGATAAGGGAGACGGTAAGGGTAACTTCGAAGTCAACTACTACCAAGGAGTATTTAAATGTTGGTCATGTTCAGAAACTTATAGTACTCACGGTTCTTTAAATAAATTATTTCTTAAATGGGGCACTAAAAGAAATAAAAGTACTTGGAGACTTATAGGTGGTGACTTTATTAAAAAAGTAGAAAGAAAATATGAAGAGGTAACCTTACCTAAAGAATATATATCGTTTAGTAAAGCAAATAAACTTACAATACCATATAAAGAGGCTTACAACTATTTAAGAAAAAGAAACATAAGTGATAAATTAATAAATCACTACTGTTTGGGGTACACCACTGAAGGTAAATATAGAGGAAGAATTATCGTCCCATCTTTTGATGAAAATAATGAAATTAATTATTTTGTTTCTAGGTCATATGTGGGACACAAAAATAAATATAAAAATCCTGAGGCTGAAAAAGATAAAATAATATTTAATGAACATTTAATAAATTGGGAAAAAGATATATATTTGGTAGAAGGGGTTTTTGATATGTTTTTTATTGAAAATTCTGTACCACTTTTAGGTAAGAGTGTGAGTGATAAGTTATGGGCAAAATTATATGACAATTGTAAAAAGAATATAGTTATATGCTTAGATGGTGATGCCTGGGATGACGCAAGGAAATTATATAGAAAACTTGAGGGAGGCAAACTCAATGGAAAAATAAGACTTTTAAAAGTACCTAAGGACAAGGATGTTGGTGAGTTAGGTGGGATAAAAGGACTAGAAGAAATAACATTATTATAAAATGAAAATTACTAGAGAATTAGCAAAATTTAACAATATAAAGTTTCATGACAAAGAACACATTTATTACCTAGATGGGGTAAAAACAAAATCAGTAACCTCAATAATAGGTAAATATAAACATCCATTTGATAAGGATTATTGGTCACAAAAAAAAGCTGATGAGAGGGGCATAACCAAAGAAGAGATTTTAAAAGAGTGGAAATACAAAGCAGATTTTTCATGTGAAAAAGGTTCTGCTTTTCATGAATACGCTGAAAACTTCCTAACCAATAAACTGTTCCCGTTCCCAGAACATAAAATTACAGAAGCTTTAGGTGGGGCAGAACACATGTTAGAATGTAAGGGAGCTGTCGACAAATTAAAAAATATGTTTGGTGAATTTTATGATAAGTCTTTTGGTAAACTTATCCCAGTAAGGGCTGAGGTAGTTGTCGGTGATGAAGAATGGGGTGTCACAGGTATGATTGACCAACTATTCTATAACGAAAAATCTAACAAACTAGAAATATGGGATTGGAAAACTAATAAAGCTATCAAAAAAGAAAATAAATGGCAACAATTTAAGGAACCACTATCCCATTTAGATGTTTGTGAACTAAACACATACTCCTTACAATTATCCTTCTATAAACTAATAGTTGAAAGAAATACTGAACTAGAATTAGGAGACAGTTACATAGTGTGGTTTAATGAGAATAACGAAACTTATAAAATTATGAAGTGTTATGATTTTAGGGACGAAATATTAAAAATAATGGAAAAAAAATAGGGTTATGGTAGACAAAAAAGAAACACAAGAAAGTTGGTTTGGTGAGCCACAATCACAAGACATAATAAAAGTTAAAATAAAAGACCTAATTCACTCAGGAAGATATAAAAACCACCTTGTTAGTGTCGGTAAGAAATCAGTAGAAGATATTGAAAAAGAAAAAAAAGAGTGGAAAGAAGACACCAATACATGGGCTAGAATTAAAAGGTCAAAACTTTTATCCTTTTTACCTGGTTGTGGTATCTATCCTTGGGAAAGATTAAAAAGTAGTATAGAAAGAAATGGGTACCTACCAGAAAAATATGGGTATATACTAGTACGTGAAAAAAAACTTAATAGAAAAAAAAAGTGGGTAATAGTAAATGGCAATCATAGGTTAAAACTACTACAAGAGTTATATGGGGACGAACATGTAATAAATGTCAGAAGAACATATAATACAGAAACCCCAGACTTTAAAAATCAATTTTTGCAACTACCTCTTATGCATTTTCCAGCTCTAATATTTTTTGTGGTGTATTTACTATGGTCCCTATTATTAACAGGTTTTACAATATTTCTGACATTATCTATTTTTAAAGATAAAAATGATAGTAAACGTTATCTAACAGACATTCACCCACTTAAAGGTTTGGGGTACGTATATAAAAATATACCCAAACTTTACGAGTTTATTATTACAATGTACTATAACTTAGGTTACGTAATTACCAGTATTATACTATTATTTTTTGTGTACCACATATTTTCCAACTACTGGATACAATTTTTTATAATGTTAGGGATTACATTAATCCTTACTACGATTATTAGTGTGGTAATTAATAAATTAAAATTAGATAAAACACCGGAAACTTTTACCATAAAAGATTCGATACAACTACTTAAAAAAAATGATAAATAAAATAATACATTACTCGGATTTACACTTAAAACTCTATAAACAACATAAAAGAGACAAACGAGTGTTAGAACAAGCATTTAAACTTTGGGAAAAAGAAAAACCAGACAGGATAGTTTTTACAGGCGATTTTGTCCACTCCAAAAACCAAATGACACCAGAACTAATAAATCTAATGTCTTGGATTATGACAGAAACAGCTAAAATTTGTAAATGTATTTATTTAATTGGTAATCATGATTTTTTAGAAAATAATATGGATAGAGTAGATGCTTTATCACCTATTGTTGATAGTTTAAATAATGATAATATAATTTATTATAAAGATACGGGGTGTTATGTGGATGAAAATATTTTGTGGTGTGTGTATTCTTTACGAGAACACAACACAAGACCAGAAATTCCAGAGGATACAGACAAATATAAAATAGGGTTATTTCACGGACCAATAGAAGGGTCGTCTAACGACTTTGGGTTTATTTTTGATGATGGTTATAGTGTAGATAGGTTTGAGGGTTGTGATGTAGTCCTTGCGGGTGATATACATAAAAGACAACAATTTAAAATCCCAGGTAATAAAAAAGCTTATATGATAGGGTCAACAATAATTCAAAATTTCGGTGAAAGTATTAAAAATCACGGATATGGAGTTTACAATGTTAAAAAAGAAAAATATAAATCCTTTAATCTTGATAATCCCCAACCATATCTTAATTTTATAATAAAAGATATCGAAGATATCCAAAAACAAAAAGAAATTTTAATAAATGGTTAATATAAACAAAGAATTAGAGAGAGAGTTTAACTTATATTGTAAATTAAATGAAGTAGAAAATACGGAAAAGTTTATAATAAAATGTGCAAAAGACGGACTTACACTAGACAAATATGGGGTAGCCCCATTTTTACCAAAGTCTCAAATACAAGAAGTCCCAGTAGAGAAAGAAATAATAAAAGAAATAATAAAAGAAATACCTGTAGAAAAAGAGGTGATAATTGAAAAAATAGTAACTAAAGAAGTGAAAGACACTCACCTTATTGAGGAGTTAGAAAAACTAAAAAAAGAGTTATTAGATTTACAAAATAAAATAAAACAACAAAACAATAAAATAAAAGAACAAGAGGATGTGTTAGAACATTTTAAAAATGTTACAGTAAATAGAAGAGCAAATTATCTAACATCATCTAACTTAAACGACACTTATTTAGATTAAATTATGGAAACACTTATATGGATTTTAGCCGCTTACGGAATGTCCCAGATACTAGTATTTGGAAGTATATTCGAAAAACCAAGAAATTGGATAACTAAAAAATCAACCTTTTTTGGGGACCTATTAGCATGTATGATGTGTACATCAACATGGGTAGGATTTTTCTTCTCACTTACATTCTACTCCCCAACCCTATCAATGTGCACTTTTGAATATAGTAATATATTTTTTGATGGTATGTTAGCCAGTGGTTCTGTGTGGGCGTTAAACGCGATTATAGAATGGTTTGAAGAAAATAAACCACCTAAGGATGATGATTCTAATGATTATCTAGATTCTGAAATACTGTAGATTTATTTACAACAACATTCAGGTCTTTTAGTAGAACATCTACATAACTTCATTTTTTCAGGTTCGTCACCACTACCTTGAGCAAACTCTAAAGATTTGGTAAAAGGTAAATAATAAGGATTCCAAGAATAACCATCTTTAAATATTGCGTAATGTAAGTGAGCTCCACTACTACCACCTTCTTTATCATGATTAGGGTTGTCACCCCCAGTCACACCAATAGGGAAACCTTGAGGTACTTGTTGTCCCACTATAATTTCTGTTGGGAACACAAAATCCATATGACAATATTGAGCTGTGTAACCATTTTTACACTTTAATTTAATCATCCCACCACAATTCCCAACACCATACTCACTTGCTGTAATTGTACCATTACAAGCAGCAACCGCGGGTTGATTTTTTGCTATATCCTGAGTATCTAAATCCACCCCATTATGTTGACGTTTAGGGTTACCAAACCTACCACACTTATACCAATTACTACCATTTACAGTACCAATTTTATCACCATCCTGTGTTAGTAAAGGATTTATGTTTGGTGCTCCATTACCCACACCACCCTTAAACTTTTTATAAGCCATTATTAGTAATGTCATATCATCTCTACTGATTCCATCCAATACAGCGGTATCCATAACATCCCAATTTATGTCTTTAATATAGTTCTGTATGTCAAACACACCACTACTAATAATATCAAACCACTTACTCTTCTGTTCTAGAATATTTTTATACTGAGACTCGGTTATTTGTATTTTCATTACTAATTGATTTATAGTAATAAATATAACATATTTAACATATGGATAAAACTATATCATGTATCATTATAAACACATTTTGTGATTTTTTTGTTAAAAAAAGAACATTACCAAGCATCATCAAAACAACTAAACACCTAAAAGATTGGAATATTGAAATTATTATTGTTGATAACAGTGGTGATAAAGACATTGAAAAGAAATGGGAATTATCAGAACACACCAACATAAGTGTTATCAAATCCACACCATACCATTTACCAAAAGCACTTAATAATGGTGTAAAACAATCTATTCATAAGTACATAGCTATATTTCATGATGATTGTGAAATTATAGAAAAAAATTGGGTTGGATTAATGACCCAACCTCTCGATGATGATGTTTATGCTACAGGTAGTGAAATGCATTACTTTAGTAAAGATAAGAGATTTTATTATTTAAAAGAAGTTCCATTAGTAATGGAAAGAAAAAAGTTTATAGAAATAGGTGGTTATGATGAAAAGTACTATTGGGGGTTTGAAAATTTAGAACTATCACAAAAAATATTAAAAAAACATAATAAAAATATAAAAGAAATACCTATAGAATACCTTCATTTTAACGGGATGTCAACACGATTACTCCACACCAAATACGATAGTAATATCACAAAAAAAGAATACGATAAAATTAAGAGGGATTTCTCACTTATGAAAAACAAAGAAGAGTTTAAAAATTACCCTCAAGAAAAAATAAATATTAGCATCTCCCAACTTAAAATCCCCTTTACACTAAAATTACTAATAATGGCATTTAACAAGTCTACTAAGATAAAAACTACAAAAAACATAGGACTAAATTTGGGGTACATACAGGCATTAGAATATTGGAGTAATAAAATAAACGTAGTTAAACTATTCAACAAAGCTTCCATACCAAAAAATTTAGCTTTTGAGATATCCCCCAAAACCAAAGAAGAGATGGATTTATTAATTAAGGATATCAAACTAGATAAAAGAGGTGAAATATATTCTAAATTAGAAAAATATAAAGGAAAAGTTTTTAGAGATTACTTCTATAATTGATTAATATACTTTATTGTGTTATATTTAAAACATGAATATAGACACATTAGAGAATCCTTTTATTAAAGTAACATGGGAAGACATACCAGAAAACTTCACCCAAGAAAAGATTAAGAGAGTAAGAAGCTACTTTCAAAATAAGTATAAATCTAAGAATGTAACCGTACTCACTAAAGCTATTGATAAAACATCCGGAGATGAGTTAGACATAGATTTAGAACAAAATGTAATGGACACCAACTACCAAAGAAGTCTGATGTCACAATTTGTTATGGCTAATGACATGAAAATAGATATAGACCTTTTAAAAAGATTAGATGATAAGGTTAATATAAAAATTAGTGAAGAATCCGATATAGACACTAAATACAAAAGAGTATATATTAAAAATATAAAATTTTCTAATTTTTTGTCATTCGGAGATAACAATACTTTAGATTTTAAAGATTTAGGTGGAATAACGGTAATTGATTCTAACCCTCCTAACTTCGGAGGAAAATCCGTACTAGCTGTAGACTTAATATTATTTCTATTCTTCAATACTACCACTAAAACAAGTAAAGCTATAGATATTTTTAATAGATTTAGAAAAGTTAATGAAGTTTTTGTACAGGGAGAAGTGGAAATAGATGGCAGTGATTATATTATATTACGTAAAATAAAAAGAAGAAAAACCAAAAGAGGTGAATGGTCTGTTAGTACAAGTCTAGAATTTTTAGAAAGAAAAAAAGACGGTTCAGTCCAAAACTTTACAGGTGAACAGAGAAGAGAAACAGAAAAATTCATAAAAGAGTCTATAGGTACAATGAATGACTTTTTATTAACAGTACTATCTACAGCAGGTAATTTAGAATCACTAATAGAGTCAAAACCCACCGAAAGGGGTAATGTGTTAAGTAGGTTTATAGGGTTAGAAATATTAAAAGATAAGGAAGGTACTTGTAAAAAAATGTATTCGGATTGGTCGAAAAAACTAATATCAAACGTATATAATGTGGAAGATTTAAAACAAGAAATTAAAAATATAAATAAAGAAAAAGAAGAATTAAGTATAAAAAATAAAGAAAACGAAAAAAATCTTAATAAAAATTTAGACACACTAAAAAATAATAATAAAGAAAGAGACAATCTTATAAGTCAAAAAATAACAGACATAGACACCGATATAGTAAACGTAAACCCAAGACTAGTAGAAGAAAGGGTAAGTGAAGAAGGTTTAATATTAAAATCTTTAAAGAGTAAATTAAAAGCGTATGGAGATAAAGAAATACCAGAAGAAATTAACTTAGAAAGTCTGGATAAAAAAATTAAAGAAAGAGATAAAACTTTACACACAAAAATAAAAAATAACACTAATTTAAAAAATAAAAAAAATACCTTAAAAGATTTAGTAGAGTCAGAAATATGCCCTATGTGTAAACAAACACTTAAAGATGTAGACCACACCAAAGAGATAAAAAACCTAAAAAAAGAAATAGAAGTTTTAATGACCAAAATAGATAGTGAGGATAAAATATTGGAAAGATTGGAAAATGAAGTGGAAAATTTAACAACAAAAAAGACTATTTTTGGTGAATACGAAAAAGAAATATTAAAAAAAGAAAGGTTAATGTTGGAGGTAGATAAAAAAAATCTAGAAATAAAAGAATTAAATATAAAATTAGAAAAATGGGTACAAAACAAAGAAAAGTTAGAAAATAACAGTAAGGTAGACAAAAAAATACTTACTATAAACTCCACAATAGACGTACTAAACAACACCAAAGATACCTTACTGAGAGAGATAGAATATAATAAAAACACCATAGAAACTGGTGATAGTAATGTAAAAGACAGAGAGAATAAGATTAGTAAAATTAATAAGGAGAGTGATGTTGATAAAATTTTTAGAGCTTATTTAACAGTTTATGGTAAAAATGGTATAATTAAAACTATTGTAAAAAGTGTAGTCCCAAAACTTAATAACGAACTAATGAGACTATTGTCAGATGTAACTAATTTTATGGTAGAAATAAGGGTAAATGATAAAAATGAAGTAGAGTTTTGGATGGTCGACAACAATACAAATGTTGAAAAATTAGTATCTAGTGGTAGTGGTTTTGAAAAAACCCTATCTTCTTTAGCTATTAGAACTGTACTAACAAAGGTATCCTGTTTACCACGACCTAACGTAACAGTATTCGATGAAGTTTTGGGGAAAGTAAGTAATGAAAATCTAGAACAAGTAGGTATATTTTTTAGTAGGGTTAAAGAGTATTTTGAAAATGTTTTTTTAATAACACATAATCCTTTAGTGAGAGAGTGGGCCGACAACACCGTAACAATTAATAAAGAAAAGAATGTTTCTAGATTAAATTAAATATTTATAGATATGCAAAGTAGAATTAAAAAATACCTTTTATTTATGTTTGGACAATGGGGGACCGTTGAAAAAAATTCTAAAATAATGATGAATATAAAAGATGTTATGGATACAATAGTAAGTCATCACGAGTTTAGTTTTGTGACTGGTGAGAGGATTATTATTATGCAGGTAAATTCTAGAATGGATTTTGATGAGATAGATGGTATATTAAAAGAATTTTTACTTAAAGAGGTAAGTACTTATTTTCTAATGCCAAAACCTAGAAAGTTAGGTTTTAGATTAGATGATAAATTAGAAGAACACCTTTTTGGTAAAAACATACAAACAAATACTAAACAAATAAATCCTGAAGTAGCAAAAGCATTGTCAGAACAGTTAAAACATATAATAGATAACAAATTTAAAAATCTTGTAACAGAGCTTGACAAACCTGTAAGAATTAATAAAATTATACAAAGTCTTCGACCACTAAATATTGATATTTTACTAGATAAGATAATTGATGATGGTCTAGAAAGTTTAACACAAGAAGAATTAGAATTCTTGAATAATTATAAAAAATAACTTATAAATTGAAATTAAATACTAAAAAATATAAATTGTCTATCTTTACTGAAGATTCTTGTGATGATTGTTTAGAAACAAAAAAAATATTAAAAGAAAAGAATATACCATTTATAGATAGATGCATATCAGTAGCTACAGAAGAACAAAAAAAACAAAATGGTAACACAAGATGGGACTATATTGATGCAGAAAGAGAACATAATCTATCATGGTATACCCCAGTTCTAGTTATAGAAGACGATAACGGTGAGGAAACGTACCTACCAACAGTCAATGACAAATCACAAGCACCACTAGGTCAAGCAATGGATGGGCCTGAGGATACTTTAAATGTTTTAAAACCTTACATAATTTAAACCTAAAATATTTGGGTAAGTCAAATTTATTTATTAATTTTGTAGTCTAAATAAAATATACTGACAAAAAGTCAGTTATTATATTATGGAACACTAATTGTAGTATTAATATATAAAACAATAAATAAATGGCAAAAAATACGTTCATCAACCAAGCAGAAATTTCTTACTATCTAAAAGATGTTAGAAAGAGAAAAATACTTACACCAGATAGGGAAAAAGAGTTAGCTAAAAAAATGCTTAACTCAGAAACGACAAAAAAAGAAATAGAGAAAATACATCTAGAACTTTTAGAAGGTAACCTGAGATTTGTTATCAGTGTCGCCAAAGACTACCAAAATCAAGGTATTGAGTTAAGTGATTTAATAGCAGAAGGGAATCTAGGTTTACTAAAGGCAATAAATAACTTTGACTGGAATAAAGGATTTAGGTTTATATCTTATGCCGTATGGTGGGTAAGGCAATCTATTCTACAATGTTTAAACGAAAACGCAAGGACTATTAGACTACCAGTGAATATAATTCAGGAAATACAGAGAGAAAAAAAGAAAGTAACTAATGAAATAGAAAATATAAGTACTAAACTTGCACTTTTACCATCTACAATTAATTACGACAGACCTATAAACGAAGAAGGTGATACACTAATTGACTTAATAGAAAATAAAGACGCTGAAAATCCAGAAGATATTTTTAACGATGAATTTAATCTTAAAACAGAATTATTTAAACTAATGTCCGGTTTAGACGAAAGAGAAAAAAATATTATAAAGGATTATTATGGTTTACTAGAAACCCCTATGACACTACAAGAGATAGGGGATGGGTTAGGACTAACCAAGGAAAGAGTTAGGCAGATAAAAGAAAAAGCTCTACGAAAGTTAAGAAATGACAGCTACCAACTGCTAGAATACCTAACCGATTAATATTTATCAATAAAAGGATAAATGAAAAAAAGATTATTTCCCATATTAATAGCTTTATCAGCACTTGCAGTTTCTGGTAGTGCAGCTTTCTATTCTGTGTTCGGATTAAGTAAATTATTTGCGGGTGCAAGTTTACAAGTTATTATAATGGCTGGGTCTCTAGAATTTGCAAAACTAGTGGTCGCATCATTACTATACCAGTATTGGGGTACCATTAACAAAGTACTGAGAACTTACCTAGCAATAGCGACATTTATATTGATGGTAATCACATCCGGTGGGATATATGGATTTTTATCTGGAGCATACCAGTCAACAGCTACACAATCAGAACTACTAGATAAATCATTAGTAATACTAAACCAAAAAAATATAAGATTTCAAGAAACTAAAGAAGACCTATCAATAGAAAAACAAGGACTAACCAAATCAATTTCAGATTTACGGATTGCATTATCTAATCCAGCTCAAGTACAATATATAGATAAAGAATCCGGGACATTAATTACAACATCATCTTCTTCAGCAAGACGAGCATTACAATCAGAATTAAAAACTACAATTACTGAAAGAGATGGTATTAATCTTAAAATAGAAGCTGTAATGGACTCTATTAATAAAACAGACATGGTATTGTTAGATAAAGAAATATCAAATGAAGCTGAGAGTGAATTAGGTCCATTAAAATACCTAGCAGAGGTGACAGGAAAACCTATGAATCAGGTGGTAAATTGGTTTTTATTACTTATTATATTTGTTTTTGACCCACTTGCTATAGCACTTGTGGTAGCAGCGAATTTTGCGTTTGACCAAATAAAAAGAAGAGACGATGAAGAAGAGTGTAAAAAGGAAAACCTTAACTACGAAGAACAGATACTAGAACAAGAAAAAATAACCGATGAGTACCTCCAAGACCTAGAACCCTATATTAACCATACAGAAGATAATCTAGATATAGATGAAAATAGGATGAATGTTATCGGTCAAAATGGTAATGATGGGTTACATTATGAAAATATTGATTCAGAAAAAATAAAACCAATAAACCCAACTGAAAAAGACCTTGAGAAATTATCTAAAGTTCTTAATATTAAGTATGATGATGAAAATGTTCCTTTAGAAAGGTTAACAGACACAACTCAGACATTGATAACTAAAACTGTAGATGAGAACAAAGATGAAAAAACAAAACTTAAATACAAGGGAAGAAAGTAAACAAATATTACTCTGTAATAGCCAAAGACCAGCAAAAGACTTTTTAACTGGACTATCATTAAGAAATAATGGTAAGAATAGAAGAAAACCTAATTATTTTGTGGAAAAGAGTGGTAAAATACACCAACTAAATAAAGAAGACATCACCCAAGAATACTTATCGGGATATTGTTCATCAGGAGTGGTGGTGGTAGCTTTAGAAAATTTAGGGTGGTTAAAAAGAAGAAAAGAAGATGGTAAGTTTATTGACTGGTTAGGTAATATTTATAATAATAAAGTCCATGAGAAAAAATGGAGGGGTAAAATATTCTGGGATAAATACACAGACACACAATTATCTTCTACTATTAAGTTATTAGATAAAGTCTGTAAAGAAAAAAAAATACCTAACCATGTTCTAGGACATAATGTGTTAGTTGACGGTGTAGAAAATTTTAAAGGTATCGTGTGTAGAAGTAACTATAATGAATATTGGACAGATTTAAACCCATCATTTAATTTTGAAATACTATGAAAAAAATAAATAAAATAAAAAATTACGTAGATTACAACAATCATCAATATGATGAAATGAAATCATTACTCAACAAATCTAGAAAGTTATTTGAACAGGTTGAGGTGGATGTTGAATTGGATAGAGAAAAAGAAAAGATTAAAGAGTATGATGTTTCTAGTGGAAAAATTATTGTACATGGATACACGACGGCTGATATAACCTTAACCGATGAAGAAAAGAACACCTACCAAGAAACAATGGATGATTTTGTAGAACAAGTTTCTGACCTAGTAGACTATGGTGTTTTAAATATTTATGAAAATAATGTTGAGTGGTCAGGAAATTTAGTAAAATTTGATACTGAATTTTTTTATAGCGTGGGTGAAAGAAACGGAGTGTATATTACTGGTAGTATGATAAAGTTAGACGAAGAAGCTTTAGAAACCCTAAAGAATCTTAAAAGTTACTACCAAATATTTTCAACTAAATGGGCAAAAGTATTGGCTGATAGAAAGTCAACTAAAACAATGGAAGACGAAAACGAGTAAAATGGAATTTTTAAAAAAATCATGGAAATGGGTTTTAGGTGTTATAGGGTTCTTTATTGGTCTTGTATGGATGTTTAACGCGAACTCAAGTAGAAAAGTTAAAAAGATTAAAAAGAATATTAGAAATAACGAAAATAAAACTTCAGAAGTTGACGGCAAGATAAAGTATGTTAAAAAGAAAAAGAAGGTTACAAAGAAAAAGATTGAGGAAACAGACAAAGAATTAAAAAAACTTAAAACCAAAAAACCTAAAGTAAAAAAGAAAACATCTAAACAGGCAACAGACTCGATAAAAAATAGGTTAAAAAAGTAACCAAAATGAAAAAACTAGTATTAATATTATTATTGTTTACACCAGTATGGGCCTTTACACAAACAAATACTTTTACTGAAAAAGAGGTGGTTGAAATAGATTCATTATTTCAAGTATACGAACAAACTGATAGTTTACAAAAATTAGAGATTAATTTACTTAGGGGCCAAATAATAAATTATAGAACACTACACACCCAAGACAGTTTACATATAGCTTTTATGAGTGAAAAAACAGACCTATTAAATCAAAGAATAGATTTGTATATAGATTTGACAAAAGAATTGAGACCTAAGTGGTATAATAAACCTGTAGTTCACTTCTTTTTAGGTGCAGCAACAATTGTTACTGCT
>Ga0209337_1000068_pt1 | contig 86726 bp, 67 predicted proteins | sample LinPmetageLP53_FD_184044 | JGI IMG/M metagenome (GOLD analysis project Ga0209337, IMG submission 184044) | Marine viral communities from the Pacific Ocean - LP-53 (SPAdes) (version 2) | ecosystem: Environmental > Aquatic > Marine > Oceanic | place: Pacific Ocean | collected 2010-02-08
ACATGGCCGGCATCTAGACCTCGTAGTATTGGAGGGGAAGGGTTTTTATTAAATTTAAAGACTGATTTTATAAATTCTCATTATCTTATGGGATCTAGTGTATCTCAAAGTTGTGCTAGTTTTCCTGGGGGAGGAACACCAATACAATATCAAGCTGTGCCTTTTCAAGCAACAATGAGCTACGAAAGATATGTAACTCCTTATGGAGGTAATACTTATTCTACAAGGGCTAATAGTGATTACATGTCTACGGGACATTTTATGCCTATTATAACTTCAGGCATAAATGCTACTATTCTTTCATTACCTTTAGTACATGATGTGTGGGGAGGAGATACAACTACTCAGATATATGATTTTACCTTAATGGAAAAAAATTGGGGTCAGACTGATTTTGATAACTATGATAGTTTAGATGCTGCTGGTTTTAACGACTTACCAGATGACGCTGAGTATGGAATACAGAGAAATGTTATGTTCCCTGCTGAAGTACATCATAAGAATATCATGTGGAGAATGGGTTATCACTTTGCAAACAAAGGAGCAGGATCTAGTTTTTATCCTAATAATGGTACAGGACTACATGATGAATATAAACTAAATGGAGGATATACATGTGAAAATGATATTAGAACATTCTTTCCTAAACCGTTTAATGTTTCTTTAGGAGATGAGTTTGATACTAGAGTTTATTATTCAGAAACAAAAATTAATGGTGAGCCTGCTGATTCTTGGGCTACCTTTTTAAATAACAACTATAAAGATGTAGAAGGAGTATATGGTCCTATAAATAAATTATCTAGGCTACATGATACAATGTACTTCTTCCAAGATGTTGGTTTTGGATCATTAGCAGTAAATCCTACTGCAGTTGTACAAGCTTCAGATGGATCTGCCTTACAACTAGGAACAGTTAGTTCAGGAGCTGGAGCATTTATACAAGACTACCAATACATATCTACACGATTTGGATCTTCTCAACAATGGGCAGTAACTAGTAGTGATTCTAATATTTACTTTTTTGATATAAACCAACGAAAAGCATTTAGATATGGATCAGATGGTACAGCCCCTTTATCAGATATAACTGGAATGCATTCTTATTTTTTAGAAAATCTTTCTGGATCTATTATGAAACGAGATAATCCAATATTAAAAGAAGGAGTAGCTTGTACATACGATACACAAAACAATGAAGTTATATATACATTTCATGATAAAGGTTTTAATAAGAAAGAAACATTACCTATTAGGAACTATGAGACAAGTGTTCCTGCTATTGTTTCTATAGTAGTGCATGAACAGAATCCAGGCTGTAGTGAATGTATGAATAGAAACTGTGAGGAATATCCTCTTGGTACTAACCCTACATACTGGCCAATAGTAGATAATATAATGATTGAAAATTATGGACCGTATCGTGGAGTAATGATGCTGAGATTCGGATGTCCTAATAACCCTTTACCTATTCCTAATCCAAATGGTTATAATATAGGAGATGTAGTAATATGGATACCTGCAAGCTGGAACGCAGATCCGAACGGAAGTGATTATTCTCTTTTACAAACTCTAGTTGATCCGCAGACTATAACAATAGGTTGTCCTATTGAGAAAAATTCTTTTACAGTAGGGTATAGTGAACTAATAGGAGGATATACAGCTATCTACGATTTTAATCCTACAATATATATTAACAGTGGTTCTTATTTTATTACAGGGAATTCAGAGTCTAGTTGTGCAAAAGGTACAACAGAGTATACTCGTGATGAAATGTATATACATAATATCGGAAGATATGGAGAATTCTATAATATTATTTTCCAAAGTAAAGTAACATTAATTTCAAATATGCAATCTCCTATAACTAAAACATTTGATAACGTTTCTTATCATATGGAAAGTTTATGGGTAAAAGGACCACAGGCAAGTAATAATCCAAACAGTGTTTTGAATAATCCAAATGCAGCAATAAGAATTGGTAGGAATAATATTAACACTGTTGATCTTATAGATGTAAGTAAAGATACATTTGATACAATAAGATTTTATACCGACTATCAAATGTCTGACTATGTTACACTAACTCCTGGACAAAATATAAGAAAGAAAGAAAGAGAGTGGCAGATGACCATTCCAAGAAATATAATGGATGAGAATTTAGTAGATGCAGATATATTTAATGTTTATAATTATAATCCTTCAAGAAAATTTAAAGATAGGATGAGAGATAAATATTTATTTGTTGATTTAATCTACAACAATTTTGATTCAGATTTTGGAGATACCAGAAATATAAAATTTATTTTACATTACTTTAAAACATTTTTTAGACAATCTTATAGATAAAGTTGTGTAATTAAAATATTTTTAATAGTTTTGTAGGTTTTAGAATATAAGCTAATGGCAAAGAAAAAGAAGAAAAAAACAAGTAACTCGTACTGGATGAAATTCGGAGGATCAAATTCTTCGAATATTCCTGCATATAGACAATATGAAAATGGGGGGAACCCCACTAAAGACACAACGAGTGATCCTACATTCAAAGCGTGGTTTGCAAAAAACGCTAGAAGAGAGGATGTTATGCAATCTGCTAGTAACCCAGAACAGCTTAAAAGTTTATTTTTAAATGATATTAATTTCCCAGGAAATGATATGCCAGTATTCTCAGGAGAGATGGATGGTATGGGAAACATAGATAAAAGTAATAGAGACTTAGGACTCAGTATGCAAATGATTGGGGGACCTCAAATGAAAAATGGTGGCCTTTACGCTAACATGAATGCTAGAAAAAAAGCAGGGACTTCTAGATCTAAAAAGAATAGTACTGTAAGCGCAGCAGCTTATAAAGATATGCAGAATGGATTTGCAATGTATGGAGGAAAGAAAATTCAATATGGTAATGGCGGAGAAGTTTTACCTATGTATAATAAAGGAGGAAACATTTATCCAGGTGGAGGAAACAGGTCTGACTACAGTGGAGTAAATGATAGAAATACAAATGCGGGAACTGAAATAGGACAAACTGTAGGAGATACTAATATATTACAAAACTTAGATTACGTAGTTCCGGGATTAGGTACAGGCTTAGATTTTTTAGCAGACCTTTGGGGATTCAAAGGAGAACAAGATCAATATATAGATAACAGAAGAGACGCTTCAGAAGCATCAGGCACATTAGATGTTTTAGATCGTGATAATGTAAATAAGGGAACGCTAAATCTAAGTACACGTAAAGATGCGTTAGGCGCAATGGCAAATTTTACTCAAGTACAACCAACATTTCAAAATTATATGGCGCCTAGAATGATACAGACTGCTGGTGCCGGTGTAAGTAAATATGCGGCAGGCCAGCTTGGTACTGCTATTAAAGGATTAGGTACAGGTACAGGAGCAGTTGGAGATGCAGTATCCCCGATACCAATAGCAGCTGGAGATGCTTTAGCTAACTATGGAGGTAACATGAAAGATTTACCTGTAGCTTATAAAGGATTACCTAAAGCTAACATGGGTGGAAGAATGTCTAGCATGAGAGATATGATGACAGGGCCTACAGAAATGGAAACAGGAATGGATTTACGAAATAAAACTAAAATGAATTTTGGTGGAGGGGGAGCTATGAGTTTAGGACCTGGAATGGCTTTACCGGGGTTAAGAGCTCAAGCAATGAATAGTGGAGTAAGAAATCCGTATGGACAAAACGCTTTAATGCAAGCAACCGGAATGGCGGGAGAGCAGGCTATGGAACAAGGAGGACAACCTCCAGCACAGTATGAAGCTGAAGGCGGTGAAGTTATTATGCATGAGCCTGGTAATCAACCTAGTACAACTGGTAATATGGAATCTCTAGGAGCTAATGAAATGGTATCTAAACTAGAAGGATCTAGTCATGACAATGGAGGAGAGGTAGTACAAGGTGAAGGAGATCAATATGTATTTTCTAATGAATTAAAATCAGAGAAATGGGGCAACATTAGTTTTTCTGATGCAGCCGAAAAAATTGCAAAAAACATAGAGAAGTATGAAGAGAGTTCAAAAGAAGGGGATGATATAACAAAGTCTACAGCAGAATCTATGATTCAAGCTTGGACACAGAAGCTAGCTGAATTAAGAACAGAGCAAGAAAGTGCAAGAGAAGCTAAGTTTATGGAGATGGTTAATAGCGGGGCAGATCAAGAAACTCTTATGCAAAACTTTCCAGACCTTACGGAACAAATGATGGCAGAACAGACTATGGCTCAGCAACAGCCTGAACAAAATGATATGCCTATGGAGCAAGATAACCCAATGGGTAATATAGATATGTCTCAGTTAGCTCCTGAAGATCAAGAACTTATAGGAGCTAGATATGGATTACCTCATTACAATCATGGAGGTTCTCATGAAGATTTTGATACATATGACTTTAATAAATATACTACAGATGATAGTGATTACCTTAAATTAGCATTAATGGGGGATGAAAATCTAAATCTTCCATTAGGTAGAGATTATAAACCAAGTAAAAAAGACTTGCAATCTATTTTAACACAGAATTTTGACGAAGATGGTGCATTCTTTCACGGCAACCTCTATAACGAAGTGGGATCATTATCAGATGCTATTCTCTCAGATTATGATTCAAAGAGAAGCGCTCATATAGAAAAAGCTACAGGACTTAAAGGGAGGCCGAGAAGAAAAGATTATAAAAGTACAGATGAAATTACAGGCAAAACTTCTGTAGATAAAGTTAAATTACAACAAGATAAAGCTGCATGGAGTATGTATAATAGCGGACTGTCCGGTAATTGGTCAGAAAACTTTGGAGCAGATGCAAACATGAGTTCAAGAAAATATTTTAAAACTTTCTACAACGACTTAATATCAAAGGGTACTGATCCAGAATTAGCTGCCACACTAGTAGAGAAAGAAAAAATGAAGAAAGCACAGCTAGATGCAACTAATTTAGAAACAGAGACTCAAGAAGGAGAAATGAGTCCTGAAGACAAAGCAGCAGCATTAATAGAGCAGCAACAACAATCTATAAAAAATAAAAAGCTGTTAGGCGATATAGGAAATGGTTTAATAAACATGGCTCCTACTATGTATAACTTTGCTAAAGGAAATGAGGATGCTGAAGTAGAACAGGTACAGACAAACAGAAATGATGATGAGGTTGAACAATTATTAAGAGGCCTTACTAATAAAGATATTAGCCAAGAACTAAAAACAAATGAAGAGTCATTTAATAATCTTAAGTATCTAGCTAGTGATATGTCAGATGGTAGTAGTGCAAATGCAATGAATACTTTACTTAGAGGACAAGTATTTAAACAAGATGCAGATGCTGCTGTATATGAATCTGCTGAAGAGTCTAATCAAGCTAACAGAATGGTATTAGCAGACTATTTAAATAAAGCTGGAGAGAATGACAAAGCAGAAAGAATTAGAGCAACAGGTATTAACTCTGAAAATAGAGCAGCGGTAGAAGCATTTAAGGCTAAAGGTTGGGAAGGTTTATCAGGAGCTAATCAATTAAGACAGCAGATGGAAGGACTAATAAATAGAGATGAACAACTTAAAGGTTTATTAAATGATATATATCCAGATGTACAAAAGTATAAAACTGAAGATGGAGGAATCGACTTAGCGGGATTAATTAAAGCTCACCCAGAATTAGAAGAACAGCTTAAAAAATACTATAAAGCAGCTAAATAAAAAATATATAAAATGGCAGTAAATAGATTCATGAAACCGGCTGAACAGCCATTAATAAATACCCATGTACCTCTTCCTTTTAAGGAAATGTCTTTAGCTTATGCTACTAAACAAAAAGAACATACTGATGCAGAATCTTTAGCGGGGACATTAGATGATGAGATATTAAAAATCAAAGCATCTAGTCCTGAACATGCTGAGTACCTTACTCAATATAGACAAGGGTTAACAACTGAACTTAGTGATTTAGTCGACAAACATGAGGGTAGATATGCTGATATGTTACCTGATCTAAAAAGAATTAAAAACAGAACTGACTTAGAGATAATGCAAGGTAACTTAGGTATTATTAAAAAGTCTACAAAACAAACAGAAAAGCTTCAGAAAAAAATAGCAACCTCTAAAGAGGATGGTGATTATGATGATGACTTTAATCCTGTATTGGCTAGTGAAGGTAACTGGCAATCATGGTATAGAAGTGGTACAGAAGGGCAGAATGAAGATTTATCTTGGAATCTTAGTGAAGACTCTAAAGGTATTTATGGTACTGAAGGAAGGTTAAAACCTTTCTCATACACTGGATTACATCCAAAAGTAGATGAACTTAAAGAAGCTAATGAGAATATATTTAAATATGTTAAGCCAGACATAGATAAGATTATCCAGGAAAATGCAAAAACTGGAGCAAAAGTTACTAAGGAGCAAAAGAGTATAACACTATCTAAACTATATCAAGCAGCACATCAAAATAAACAATTCTTAAGTGATGGGTTCAAGAATGAATTAGATTATGTTGTTAGAAATAGAATGGATGATGAAATGGTATTAGGAGCAGCTACTAATGCTATAGATAATATGTTTGGAAATGAAGAAGATATATCTTCTATGTATGGTAATAATCCTAATGCAGACCAACAAGAAGCTATTGAGTCTAGACTAGCTCAAAGAGATGAGGCTATAGCATCTTTAAGTGGAGACGAAGGTTTAACTGGAAATGCTTATGATCTTGCTAAAACAAATTATGTAGGAGCTATGGGTGAAAAGTTTATGATGTCAGATGTCTTTGATAGTTTAACTTGGGATCAGTCACTATTAGAAAAAAATAGAAATAAAGGAAGAGCTCCTAAAACAGACTGGGTTCCTGTAATAGTAGGAAGTACACCGGTAGTGTCATACGCTAAGCCACATAAAGTAGATGATCCAAGTACTCCAATACAAACAGGGGGACAGCCTTTACAGGATTTTAATTCATTAGTTGTTGATAGAAAGAAAAGTTATGAATCAATATTAAATGAATATGAGGTATTAAAGCAGCAAGGTACTATGGATGACGAAATGCATCAGTCTAAAAAAGATGAAATATCTAGAGCTAAATATCAATATGAGGCAGCTGCATTTTCACAAAAGAATTTAATACAAAGTACTGCAACAGGCCTACAAATGAGAAGAGTTGGAGGGGACGACTTTTCAGCACCTCTTATTCAATATGTTATGAATGGTAAAAGAAAATCAGTACAAGTAGGGTCACCTCAATTTATTAATGGTGGTTACAATCTAATTGAATTTGGTGATGATGGGTATCCTGTAAATATGGGAGACTGGGATGGCCAACAATCTTTAACTACTCAACACTTAGGATATGACTATAGCGAAGGTTTTATACAATATCTTAACAATCCTCAAGGGGATCTAAATAGTGCTTTAAATAAAACAGTACAAAACTTTGGTATAGATGGATGGTACGGAGGTAGAAGTGCTAAGTTACCTACTTGGAATACATCTTTAAGTAAGAGTTTAGATACGGATGTAACTGAAGCAATGCAGTCTAATTTTATTAAAGACGATTTCTTATTTACAAATAATGAGGGAACTGAAGTAAGTCTTAACACCTTAAGAGAGGGTGGGATAATTAAAGATGATGTAATAGATGAATTTATTGTAGATAAAGATTTACCTATTGTTTGGACTACTGTTCCTGATCCATCAACAGGTAACTATAAAGGAATGATTAGTGTACCAACAGAAGGTGGTGAGGCAGAGAATACAACAATGACACTTTACTTTGATGCACCTTCTGAATTAAAACAGTCTTGGTTAAGTCTGACTGAAGACTATGATGATGAAGGCCTTAAGTATACAAGAGCAACTACTCCTACAGAAAAGATGGTATTTAATAATAACTTTGCAGCACAGATGGATATACAATCAGCTGCAACAATTAATGGAAACGTTGCTCCGAGTATGTATAGAGACGGTGATGGAAGAATGTTAGGTATGTATTACTTTAATCAAACTCCAGAAGGAACTCCTATAGTTAATAGTGAGTTTTTGTTTAGACCACAAGCAGGTTTAGTATCTGCTATAAATCCAGATGGAAGCTATGAGTATACTACTGGGCAAGAGTTATTTCCAACAGATATTGAGGCTAGTCAGTTATCACAACTAATAGCGTTAAATAGTCCAGACCATTCAGCATCTTTAGAGTTCTGGAAGAACCATATGTCAGAGAACAAACCTACAGGTAATTTCCCTATTGCTGTACAAAATGCTCCAGTAACTGAAACTTCAGAGGCGAGAGAAATAGATATTACTGGAATGCCGTATTCTACTAGACTGGCTAAGGGACAAACATCTTATTCAGGAGATAGAATAGAAAAAAATCATTTATGGGGTACAACAAACTACGGGTTATTAGGTACAAATATTAAATTTGCAAACCAAGTAATGGAAGCTGAGCTGACTTTTACTGACGGATCAAGGGCTAAAGTTGAAACTGTTTCTAATAGTCTAGGAGAAGAGTATAAAGATACTCCAGTAATGCTTACAGACGGAACAGAGACTACTCTAGGAGCTGCAATACTGAGCGGAGATCTTAGTTTAGAGTGGGTAAACAGAGGTGGAAGCGGAAGAGCTACTTTACCTATTAATAATTCGAACAGAACATATCAAGAACAGCTTGATAAGTATAATGCTTATGTAGAAGGCGGTAGACAAGGAGATCCTATAGCTGATCCAAACGTAGGAGGATTCCACGTTATGGGGCAAGCAATAGATCTTAGCCAAACTAAAGGAGATTATGATTTAATATTAGTTACATCAGATGAAATAGCATCGGTAGGAGCTAATGGAGTGCAGACTATAGGAACCAAGAATACAAGTAATAATGAAACAGGAAGTTCAAAAGGTGTAAGAATATCAGAGTTAAAAAATAACGGAGAATTACTATTTAAAGATTTCTTAAAAGATCAATTAACTTCTGTATATAATTCATTATCTTCGCACGGAAACAGAAGAAGGGAAGACGTACAACCAATAAGACAATTCGATGCAGAGTGGTGGCATTGGTCAGCAGGAGAATTTAGAACAGAAACGCCAGCGGTTTATCCGTCATGGTAAACATATTAATAGACTAAAATTAGTTTAAATGGGAGAACCTAAAAAAGGCTCATCTTTGGATATAGCAAAGATGAATACTACATTGAATCCAATTACTGCTTTGCCAGAAGATCAAAGCGGTCCACAATTACAAAGCGACGGAGGTCCGGTACAATATCCAGTAGATATTGAAAATTCGTTAGATGTTATTAGATATACACAAGCGAATTCTAATCAACGTTTTCAAACACCAACCGTGTTTGCAACGGACTATAATCAGATGCCTGATGTTAATTGGGATATAGAAAACGTACATAATATAAATAAAAGAAGAGCCTCTGAACAAACAGGATTATCACAGCTCGGGGGATTTTTAAATCAAGCTATTATAGGTGAAGTTGTAGGTGGGACATTAGAAGGGGTTGGAGCGCTAGGAGATGCTGTTGGTGGTCTGTTTATGGGCCAAATGCCTTGGGAGAGTGACTTTCAAAATTGGTTAACTGATTTCGGTGGAGATATAAGAGAAGCTACAAAAGAGTATACACCTATATACCAGCAAAATCCAGGTAAAGGTTGGGATCCATCTGATTCAGGGTGGTGGGCATCTAACGGAGTATCCGTAGCGTCTACACTTTCCTTACTTCTTCCGGCAATAGGAGTCGCAAGAGGAGCTTCATATGCAGGTAAAGGAATGAGATATTTAGCAGGAGCTGGTAAATCTTCTAGAAGTGCTATGGTAGCAAATGCTTCTCGTAAATTACAAAATGCTATGACTGCTGGTAGAGCTACTAACTTTGTAAGAAACTCTATGGCAATGGGTATTTCTATGAGGCATATGGAAAACTTTAGGGAAGCTGGAGAAACCTGGGATCACTCTTTTCAAAAGAACCTAGATTTTTTACAAGACCCTAAAAATTTCGAGAACTTTATAAACTCTTCGAATGGTGAAGCTATTTTAAAACAGTTAGGTATAACAACTGATGATCCTTATGTAAAAGATAAAGTAGCAAACCATGTTGCAGGACAAGCTGCAGCTAATTCTTATATAACAAACTGGTCTAATGTAGGATTTGATATACTACAAGCAGGTTTATGGTTTGGCCCTATGAAACTTGGTACCCGCCCTGGAAAAAACATATTTGGTAGACATTCAACTAAAGTAACAAAAGCGAATAATGCTACATTAAAAGCACCTAAAGTACCTAAGACAAGAGTAGGTAAAGCTTATAACTATATTAAACCTATTATACCTCCAGCATTGTGGGCGTATTCAGAAGGTATAGAAGAACAAATTAACTTTATGAGTATGCAAGAAGGTATACGTCATGGGGATATAATGATGGGTAATACAGGTTATGAAAACCGAGAATTTATGTCTGGTTCAAGCTGGGTTAATCGTATGAATGACTATGCATCTAGGGGAGATTTTTGGGCAGCTACTGCAATGGGTACTATAGGAGGGGGTATTTTTAGTGGTATAGCTACATTAAAAAATAGAAAAGCTCAAGCAGCTTTAGACCAAGCTAGATTAAAAGAAATTGGAGGAAGAGCTGATCTTATACAAAAGTCTTTAGAAAAAAGAAGAAAAGCTATAGAGAATGGAGATGTACAAGGAGCAAGAGAGCAGGATGAAATTATGGCATTACAGCTATCACTTAATTCAGCGCAAGCAGGAAACATGGACCAGTTAGAAGAGATGATGAATGATCCTGCATTTGTTGAGATGTTACAAGAAACAGGGCAAAGTGAATCAGAATTAGCTACAAGAAAAGCAGATCTAATAAATATCTTAAGAACTACTGAAAAGAAATTTAACACTTATAGAAATCGAGCAACAAGTTCTAAGTGGGGAGCCGGGGTTGCGGGAGCTCTTACTGAATTAGATATGAGTGTTACTATGTATGATAAGTTAATTAAAGACATAGATACACAAATAGAGCAAAATATAAATGATGATATTTATAATGTTGAGCAGTATAATATAGGGCCTAATACAAAACAAAGGCACCAGTTACAGATGCAAAAAAGAGCTTTACAAGATCAGCTTAGTAAGTTTCAGCTTGCACAAGAAAGAGCCGAAGATGCATCAGAAGATACAACAGCATCAAAAGAAGAGAAAGAAAAATCTAAAGCATTAGCAGAGAATTTTAATCAGTATATAAATAACTTACAAGATCAAATTGCTAGAAACGAAACAGAAGAAAATGTTTTAAAAAAATCATCTCAAGAAACATATGAGGATACAGCTTTAAGAGAAGAAAATGAATTTTTAGATAAAGTAGACAAAGGAAGTCTTACTACACTAGCAAATAAAAAACAACTATTTACATGGCATAGAGATGCTGCCTGGAATAGATTACAAGATTTATTAAAAGAAGAGAATCCTTACTACGAAAATGAGTCTGAAGTATCTGCACTGAATGACATAGCAGTAGTAGGTAAAGAACGTATTAAAGAAGAAGCTGAAAACAATGGTATTATAGATGATTTTAAAGAAGCTGTAAAAAATAATCCTGAGATGACTGAAGAACAAGTTGACGAATTCTTTGCTCAGTATCCAGATAATGTAAAAATACAAGAATTCTATAATGAGTTTATACAAAGCTTTAAACAAGCCAAAGAAGAACAGGCTGTACAGCAGGCATATGAAGAAAATAAATCTAATTTAAATGCTTTAGCTAATCAAACTAGACAAGAAGTTAGAGATGAGATAGATCGTAAAATAGAACAACTTAAGCAAGAACTTTTTAATCCTAAACTTAGTAGAAGAGATGTATCTAAACGTATTAAGATGGAGCAGGAGTGGAGAGAAACTCAAGGTAGAGCTACTGCCTATCTTTATGGTGATGCTCAGAGTATTAACATGCCTATATCTGAATTGTTTGATGAAGTAACACAGACTGTAGGAGTTGTTTGGGGTGATAAAGTTGGGTCTATTTATAGAGACACTGAAACAAACGAATTGATATTCCGGGATGGTACAACTCTTGAAGAATATATAGTAGATGAAAGTCCTTCAGCGCATAATTCAAGATATAGAAATGCTTTAGGACAGTTTACACAAGGTCCTACGTTAGGATCTTTAGATATGTTACTTAGAAGAGATGAATTATTAGGAATAGAAATAAACGCAGATGGTAGAACTTTTAATATTAATGGTGAATACTTTAATAATTTAACAGATAATCCATCTGACTCTATTGAATATGATAAAGAAGGGAATGTAGTGTCAGTTACATTAACTAAATGGAATGGTAAAAAAGTTACATTTACTAGTCCTTTAGTTACTTATGAACTGGCTGATGTTATAGAAACTTTAGAAGCAGTCAAAAGAACTGCTTTTAATAATTTAATTAACGATGATTTTTTAATCATAGAACAAAATGGTAAAGAGTATATAGTATCTTATGAGCAAGATTTATTTGATGGAGCTCTTGTTGTTAAAGATATTGATGGAGTTACTATTACAAGTGAGGAAGCAATACCAGTAAGAAGACAAGCGAACATACAATTATCAAACGCTATCCAAGAAACAATTAATAATATTAAAAACAAATACAATGAAGCTAACTCAACTAAACCGGCTGCTGCCCCTAGAATTACAGAAAACGCTTTCAGCGAAGGACAAGTGGAGCAGGGTGAAAACTCTCAGAAAGCTGAGGAAAGGATTACCGCTGAACTCAATGCAGAAGGTCAAACGAGCTCAGCCGGGCCAAACGCCTCCCAATCAAAATTAGATATTACTGAACAAGGAGAATTACTAGATGTCTTTGAACAAGATATAGAAACTAATCAAGATCAAATACAAGAGATAACTAATGAGGGAGAAATACCAACAGTCCAAAATCCAGATGCGGTTATTGCTATCGAAGAGCAAAATGCTATTATCGAAGCTACTGAGGATCCGAAATCAGGAAAAACTGTCGCGGAAGAAGAGACAACGCTAATAACAATCCCTGGAGCTACTACTAAAACTAAAACAGCATTAGAAAAATCTTATCCTGAATTCTTTCAGCCACAGGTAATAAGTGTAGTAGGACCAAATGGTAAGTTTACCCAGGCTAAAGATAAGAATGGTATGCTTATGCCAATATGGACTGCACCGGGAAAGAAAGGAGGTTTTTATTTTAAAGATATTTCAGAACTATCTCCTTCTGAGTTGGAGCAATTAGAAGATCAAAATAATGAAAGAGTGCAGCTTGTGTACTATAATCCACCGATGTTAATAAATGAGAAACCTATTTATGAAGGCGGTAGAATAGTAGAACAAAATACAATGGCTCCATGGCAAGGATGGGATTATCAAAAGAAAATGGTTAAAGGACAACAACAAGTATTAATGGTTGTACCTGATGCAGTAAAAGAAAAAGATTTATTTGATTTTAGATTATTAAATAGCCCAGAACTAGGGGTAGGCACTAAAGTTCTTTTACGAATTGAACCAGAATATAAATACTATCCATCAAGTAATACCGGTGATATGATAGTTACAGTAAGACTAGCATCTGATCCATCAAAAGTTTTATCTGTTTTAAGTAGAAAGACTGCAAAAAGCCGTGCACTTAGAGCTAAGATAAGTGAGATGGGTAATAAAGATATTAAAGCTGTAATAACTGGGAAGACTCCTGGTTATATAATTAACATTAAAAAAGATGGTAAGTCTATACAACGACCTATAGATGGAGATATGATTATAGGTATAGGACAAGACCAAACTGTTAGGTACAACAATAGTGATGTAAGTGTTTCTCCTACATCTTACATAGAACAGGGTAGAGTTTATATAGCAGTACCTTCTGCTAATGGAGCGATGATACCTGTAAGAGCTGAAACAGCATTACTTTCAGAAAAAGCTATAGATAAAGTATTAGATATTATTACAATGCAAGGAGTAGCTCCTAAAGAAAAAAGAGAGTTAGTAAATAAAATTGTATATACTCCAGTAGGATCTAGACAAGATCAAGCATTTAAACAGGCTAATAGTAAACGTATATTAGCTATGGATAACTTAGTAGTTAAAATACCTATTCCTGGAACAGAAAGAGTAATTGGTATTCAGTATAATATGGAAGGACTTGGTGATAAGATGAGAAATAATTTTCAGGATGCTATGAATGGTAAACCTTTCTTGTTTAAAGAGTATGATAGTCAAGGTAATATAATAACACATGAGTTAAGAAGAAGCGAAGATATTTCTCAGTTTGGACAGATCCCAACAATTATTAGAGATTACTTAGCAACAAAAACATTTAATGTACAAAAACATTTAATTAATTCTAAACAAGAATTTTTTAGCCCACTACAAGATGGATCTTTTAAAGATTATAATACTTATTTATCTGAGATGGATATAGTTACAACTGATATTCCAGGTGGTACAAGTCAAAGATTTCATCATAGTAAAATTTATGTAGAGGTAGCTGATAAAGTTAGTGATAATAAAATGCCAGCCTTCTTTAGTGAAGGTACCGAAGTTTTAAATACTACAGATATTATAGTAGAAACTGAACAGGATCTGATTGTAGAAACTATGGGCGAGAACGTTGATATACTTGTAGACGAACCTGAAGTACAGAAAGTTTCAGATATATTTGGAGATATATCTCTAACACAACAAACTAGTATAGGTGAAGAGCTTGAGAGACAAGGAAATTCAATATACTATAAGGACACTGAAGAAGGGGAGGGTGGATTATATAACGAATACACTACAGAAGAAGAAGCTATAAAAGCTTTTGAAGCTTTAACACAACAAACTGGAGGTACAATGACAGTAACTACTCCTACTACAGCAGAAACTTATATAGACGGTACTGCAGGTAACCAGACTATCGTAGAGATTGATCCAAATAAACTTGATGAAGATATAGACATAAAATTTAGAAAGTATGAAGAGTTAGACGCATCTACTCAATTAATAAGTGATGTAGAAAAACAATGGTTTTTATCTAGGTTTGGAGAAGAGGGTCTTACAGTTATGGATAGATTAAAGTATATGACTTTAAAAAATGGTAAACAAGCTTTTGGTTATTACCAAAGAGGTATGGTTACTGTTGCAGAAATGGCACCTACAGGAACTATGTATTGGGAAGCTTTTCGTCGTATATATGATTTACATTTAACACCAGAAGAAAAAAGTGCTATAGAGATGGAGGTTATAGAAAAGCTGCAATCAGAATTCCAATCTGATACTATAGCTCCAGAAATAGATATTCAAACTCGTTTAGCTGAAGAGTTTATGAAGTATAGACTTAATGAAGACGAGTCGGGATTAGGCGCTACAATAAAAAAATTCTTTAAAGAATTACTTTACTACATAAAGAATATGTTAGGGATGAATTCTGAAATAGAAATTTTATTTAGAGATATTAGTAATAGAGATTTTATACTACCGCAAGAAGATGCAGAATTACAGTCTCAAGTACAGACACCTGTACTGCGTGAAAAAACTGGGTTTACAGTAGAACAAGTAGATGAGATTGTAGGAGTTATGAATTACAATTTAAAAAATAAATTACAAGAACAGTATGGAGATAAGTGGTTAGAGGTTATGAAAGACCCTAAGCTTATGAAGTCTGTTTACACTCAGTTAAGGCAGGGCTTTGAAGAAACTGGAACAAGGCTACAAGCATCTGAAAATGAGACACTTAAAAAGATAGGTAATAACTTTGCATTAGTAGCTCAAGAAAATAACTGGAAAGATAAAGTAGATGATTTAAACAATTTAGTTAGTCCCGGTTTTGAAAGCCTAGCAGTTAAAGCTTTAGATAATCAATTTGGAATAAAGTATAAAATAAAGAGAGACGGTAAGGTTGATACAGAAACTGTACCTTTTGTAGAAGAAGCAACTACTGAAGTTGAATCTAATGATGATGTATCTTTAGATGAACAAGTAGCCTTGAATGAAGAGCAGAGCAAAGAGCGTATACACGGAGTCAATTACTATCATAGTTCAACAAAACCTACACTGTCTAAAGATATTAAAATTGAATTAGGATTTATAAAATCTGAAAAAGGAAAGTTCTTAGGCTCGAATAGATATTTACCATTTGATGAGGTATATGCATATCTATCTGTAGCGCTAGCTAATACACCCGGGGGTAATGTATTAAATAGACTAGAACAATTAGCAGAAAAGGGCCACCCAATGGCTAGTGAAGTACTTACAGTGTATGGAAGCTCATCTCCACAATGGCAAAATAAATTTGTTGCGCACTTTAATAAACAAAATATACAGTTTAAAACATTATTATTAGATGATAGTGGAGAAACAAGAACAATTCTTACTAATAGAAATGGATTAAAAAATCAAATTATTAATATATGGAATTCTAATAGACTTGATAGTGCAGTATTCCAAGAAGAGAATGGAGAAAATGATTTAATAGATTTAACTGAAGTAGACAAAATAAGAACAAGTTATGATACATTATTACCTCTTCTAAAAAATCAAGGAGAACTCACAGACCAACAACATAAAGGACAGTACTTAAGAATCATGAAAGATACTTTAGATATGATGGGTATTACTTTTGATAATGTAGTATGGGAAGGAATATTTAATGATGAAACGATAAAAGCAATAGACCTAGAACAATATATGAGAGGTACTAATTCATTTGGAGCCGGAATACTAAGAGCTTTGGAAAGAGGAGTTAGCCCGTATATGGCAGGTAACATGGAATCTGCAGCGCTTAAAAATCTTGCAGAACTAGCAGTAGACTATACAATAGATAATTACATTGCATCATTTATGAGCGGTAATAAAAAACCTATCTATGCAATTAATTTAAATACTTATGATTCTAAAACAACATTAGAGTTAAGCTCTGATGAAACTTATGAGGCTGCTATTTTATCTAGATACAATGATGTATTCTACAGTCCTACAGAAAACCATAGACATTTAATATTAGATTTATTATTTAAGAACCCTGAAGTAAGAGCTAACTTTGCTTTAAGTACATTCGATGTAGTTAAAGAAAAGAATACAGCTAGTAGATCTAATGCATATGATACTATGAGTCAGAAATTATCTGCAATATCTAGATTTGCAATGTTTTATAATAATGGATTTAAGTATGGAGAGTTTAATACTGGTACTAAAGGTGATAAAACTCAGTGGAAATTCTTAAGCTTACCAAAGATAGGCCCTGAAAATACTGCATTAGGCTTATGGAAATCAGGTAAACCTGGATTAGATGGATGGTATGAAACTGGAGTACAGCTTTTAATGCCTGCAGCTTTAGGTGAAATGGCTAGAATAGCTAAGACTAATGACCAAATATCAGGAAATAATCCTATTGCATTATCAGAACAAATACAGAGTGTACACTATAAGAAAAACCCTGGAGACCAACAAGGTAACGGTACTAGATTTGTACAATTCCCACAACTAAATAATCCTAAATATAAAATATTTGATGAAGGAGGGCTTATAAGAAAAGGTGTTAATGCTTCTAGTATGGCTCAGATTGAAGAGCTTAGAATTGGATTAAAGGAAGGGTTATTAAAATACTTACAAGATAATGTTCAACAAACTATAACAGCATTTGCTGAAGCTGGTGCAATTAATGTAAACGGAACTTCTATAACTAATGAATCATTACCTATATCTGCATTACGTGGAGACATAATAAATAATGATATAACTACGGCTATGACTAGATTCGCAGTTAATGATTTAGTATATAAAACTTATATGCAAACTACATTTGGACCTGATTTAGCATACTACAAAACTGATGACACTGGTAATCCTATTATAGAAGCAGGAAAAAGAGCTTATCAATCAATTACTCCTGGGCTAGAACCGGTATGGAATGAGCAAAAACAATTTGGACTTAAGCCTAAGTTCTCTCACACTATTTTAAAAGATATATTTAAAGATGGTGATACAGCAAGGTTCCAAAAAATATTAGAAAATGCAGGTGTAGAAACAAAAGAAGCAAAAAGAATTGCAACAGCTTATACGAAAATTAATAAGACTGATGCACAAGGGTTTACTACATTAGAATTCCATAAACATTTAATGGAATCAGAAGGTACCTGGACACAGGAGCATGAGAATGCTTATGATAAATACTGGACAAAAGGATTGATGGGAGACATTGCCTCTAGAAAGCTATTATTAAATCCTAGGAAAACATATTACTTTGGTGAAAGGCTTGTAACAGATTCTCAAGGAAACAATACAGTAACATTTGAGCAAATAAAGCATTCAACTATCCCACTAATAAGAGAATTTACTGAAATGTTTAAAGGTACTGAAGATCAAGTATCTCTAAATAATTTAAGACAACGTATGGAGGGTACCGGTAGATACAAAGGTTTAGAAACTATTGATATGGCTAACTTTGAGTCTGCTATTAAAGTAGGAGCATCTGGTATAGAGAACATAGATAATCTACAAGGATTAAATGTAGAGATACTAGAGACTAAGAATCTAAGATCTCCTCAAGTAATAGAAACAAAAACAAAAGCACCATTAGACGGAACACAGATGGCAAAACTAATACTATCAAATATTTTAGATAGTTATAATTATAATGTATTTGGAGGTAAGTATAATGGTAAGCAAATAAAAGATCTATATAATGAAATATATGCAGAGCGTATAAAAAGATCTCATGATTCATTAACTAAAGAATTAGGATGGGATACATATCAAAATACTCTTAATCTTACAGATCTAAAAGCTAGAGATAAAGCTCAATTAGATTTCTTATTAAAAGTTAAAGATGTAGCTATAAATAGTTTAGAAGAAAGGGACTTACCAGACAACTACTACTTAGCGATGAAAATAGAAAAGCTAGTAGATGATGTAAATGCTTACGGATTCCAAGCGCCTTTATCATTCCCGCCGTTTGCAAAAAGATTTGAGAGTATCTTATTATCATTGTTTAAAAATAAAGTACTTAAACAAAGATTTAATGGTATGAGTGTTGTTCAGGTAGCAGAGTTTGGTTTTGAACTAGATACGCAACTTGAAATTAAAGCTCATAAAAATGGTGGAGTATATGCTGAAGTAGCATTACCTTATGAATTAGCAGCTAAACTTGGATTAAAACCAGGAGATACTGTAGACTCTAATGTAGACCCACAACTATTTGAAATTATGGGATATAGAATTCCTACTCAAGGTAAAAACTCTATGTTATCTTTGAAGATTACAAAAATTTTACCAGAAAATATGGGGGGTGTAATTATATTACCAGCTGAGATAACTACAATGATGGGTAGTGACTTTGATATTGATAAAATGTATCTTATGTTCCCAGAAATATCTAAAGCTAAAACAAAAATTAATGCATTTAATGCAGAGATATATTCAGGAAAGAAAGAGTTTGATGGAGTATCTGATAAGGCATTAACAAATGCATTGTTTGATATAAGACAGTCTATTATAACATCTAAGAACCATGTTAAGGAGTTAATGGATCCGCTAGATAGTAATACATATACATTAAAACTAGCAGAGTATGAGAAATTAGGAATTGTACCTAACTTATCTGATCTTAATATTAACTCTACAGCTGCTGACATGTACTTAGAAAAGATTAACAAAGATGCGGCTTTACTGATTGGATTATTTTCATTACATTCTACAGGTCACGCAGTAGCACAAGACATGGATGTAAAATTAAAAGATGATTTTGCTGTTAATATTCAGGCTGAGGGGTCGAAGTCACATACAGACTTAAGCAGAATATTAGGATTTAACGGACAGTTTATATCAAGTTATATTTCTGAAAATCAAAACGAAGCATTAGACAATGCTAAGTATCAAAGAATTGGTAGAGCAGGAGTATCAGTGTATAACAATGGAATTGTAGCACTATTAAACAGAATTGGATTTAGTAATGAAGGAGTAGCATTAGATTTTATTAATCAACCTATACTAAGAGAGTTTTTTGCAACAAGAAATTTAGAAGAAGAAAAGACAGACTATGCTATTGCAAAAGACTTAGCTAAAAAGTATGAGATGTTAGATACATTTGAGCTATTAAGAGAACAAACAATACATACTCCTAGCGCAGCTTCTTTAAAGAAAGATTTAGGAGGAACTCTAGCAGATAAAGAATTAGCTAAAAGACAGACGCAGATTTTATCTGATATGTTAAAATATTTACAAGCAGGTAGAGATTTAGCGAAGTTTAATATGATAGTAAGTCCAGAAACACTGAAGAACTTTAGCAGACTTAGTTTTTTAGAGCAATTTAATAATAATGTAGCGTATTTAAATAGTGAAGTTTCATCTATTAATATTGGAAACACTACAGGTAGAATTCAAGCATATATAAACTATGGAATTAAAGCAGCGGAATCATTTACAGGACAATTTGTTCCGTTTAATGGCCCGGGCTTTAGCTTATTAAAAACAAATATAGCACAGTTAACTGGACAAAGAGATACTATCTTGAGCGCAGACCTATCTGATGTAATAAATAGCTTTGGATTATTTTATTCATTAACTAAACGTACATCACCATTTGGGGATCTATTATATAATAAAAGAGATGCATTAGAAAAGAAACTATTTAATAAGCCTACATCTCTTCTTAATGATGTAATTAGAATCAAGAAACAATATAATTTACAAAACGACCCTTTCTTAGGTATGCTATATAATTCTGCAGAGAATACAGGAAGAACACAATTTTTACAAACTATAGCATTTAACAATACTACTAAACTAAGTCCAGCACAAAAAAATAAAATAACAGACAGATGGTCTGAACTTCTTATGGACCCGAGAGCAGAAGTAAGAAACTTAGCTCAAGATTTAGTTAGGTACTCTGTACTTACATCAGGATTTATGTTAGGACCTAATTCATTTGTAGACTTAGTTCCAATGTCATACTGGAAGTCTTCAGGATTAACAGATTTCTTTAGAAAAGAAGAGAGAGGTATGGGATATGCTAATTATTTTGATGAAGGCGCAGCAGAACAGATTATAAGAAATATGTTTACAGATCGTAACCTCTTAAAAACTGTAGATAGTAAGAACTTAGTAACTACTGATCCTATGAGAAAGACACTAAGTATGAGTCAGAACGAATACTTTTTACATGAAGATGCAAATAGTAATTTAGTAGTACCGTCAGTAGATCCATTAGTATCTGAGTATGTAAAATATTTTAAATCTTTTAATGAAGGAAAGTTTAGATTATATAAGCATGTAAGAGATTCTAAAACAGGAGCTATATATGAAGAAATACAACCTTTAGGGGAAAGATTTAAATATGTAGAAATGGCAGGAGAAACTTTAATGTTAGAAAGTATACACCCATTAAACAAAGTAGTTAACCCAGCTCCTTCAAAACAACTTAATCCTACAATCACTGAAATTACAGAAGAACAAAACCCTGGAAATACTCAAAGTATCAATGATGTTATGCCACAGTTAACTCCTATAGTTAAAGAGAGTGTATTAGCAGATTTAGATGCAAGATTAGAGACTTGGTTATTGGAACACTTTAATATACCAGTTGAAAAGTATGATAACCTTAAACAAAAATTAGGTATTGATGCTATTGGAGCAGCAGACATGGCAATGAAGACTGTTCAGATACAAAATGATCGAGACAGATATACATTACCTGAAGAAGCAGGACACTTCTATATAGAAATGATGGACCAGTCTCCTCTTAAAACAAGATTATTTGAGCTAGTAGGCCAAACAAAACTTTATCAAGATGTATTAAAAGAATATAAAGATATATATACTACAAACGAGCAGTTCATTAACGAAGCTGCCGGGAAAGTTCTTAGTAGATATATTGTAGGACAGGAATTAGGAATAGAACCTGAGTTTGTTCGTGGATCTGGTCTAATGAATACACTTAGAAACTTATGGGAATCTATTAAACGTTTCTTTAGAGGAGGTAACACAGCTGCAAATGATTTATCTGCACAATTATCTGAAGTACTAGGACCTGCTGCAGTAGCAATTACATCTGGAGTTAATCCGGGGGGACTTAGTATAGAGAATATTGGTGTAAATAAATATTATGCATTGCAACCTCAGAACATTACAGGATTAGCAGCGCAGTTACTTAAAAGAGGATCCGCACTAGCAGCTTCTAAAATTCCATACTTAAAAAACTTTACGCAGAGAGATGCTATGAATCAGCTGATTGGGGAAAGTAATATGATTAGTGCACCAACTGAGCAAGACAACTACTATGTACAAGATGGGGTAAAAATGAATAGAGTAAGTAGGTTACTTGAGATATTCCAGGATCCATTTAATCAACAGGATATGGCAGAAAAAGTAGCTGCAACTAATAGAGGAGAAGGCAATGTGTTTAACACGGCAGATAAAGTACAGAAGTTGTGGGATTTCTTACGAGATGATTTAGGAACAGGTTTACATAATATGATGGAGCAGATTGTACAACAACAAACAGACGATGTTATCTTATCTTCCGTTCCACAAGAGCAAAGAAAATCTTTTGAAAAAGCATTACCTTCATTAAAAGCCTGGGTAGCTGGTAAGATAGACAGTGGAAGTACATTATACTCTGAAGTTAAAATAGCAGATAAATCTGATTTATTAGCAGGGTCTGTAGATATTATAGAAATAACACCGACAGGTAGAAAAATTATACATGACTTTAAAACTAAAATGCGCGGTAAGTTTGGAAATATAGAACAATCTTTACCTTCATTTAAAGGCGCACTTGCGTCTGTACCTAACACTTTACTTAATAAGTATAGATTACAGCTATCTCTTTATAAACATATTATAGAAGAAAAAGGAATAACAATAGATGAATTAAATATAGTACCACTAGAAGCGGATGTAACTATGAACTCAGAAGGGACTATATCATTCTCTAATGTAGGTCTTGCTACATCTAATACTCCGGTAATAAATAAACTAAATAATTTAAAGCCTATATCAAAGAAAGTAATTAAAGGCGCTATTAGTTATATATCTCCTGAATTTGATGCATCTAATAAAAAGATCGAAAAAGAACAAGATACTGTGTTACGTGTATTTGAAAATGCTAAAAATCAAATACAAAGAAAGATTGATTTCTATAAAAAATCTAATAACAAAGAATACTCAGATCAATTACAAGAGTTGTATAATGAATTAGATGAGATAGGAGAAAAAGAAGGACTAATTGTATTTACTAAACGTGCAGTGAGAGATATTAACTCTGCGCATGCAAGATTAAAAGAATTAGTAAGAAATAATGCAGTTACTCCAAAGAATTTAAATCAAATATATCAGTTTGTAAAATCTTATGATAGTTTAGAAGAGATCACATTAATGGCTCCTATGTTAGTAGAGTCTGGTTTTGAAAATATGATTGAAAAATATGTAATGCCTGCTATAGCAAAGAAAAATCTAGTTTATGAAGAGTATAAAGCTCTTGGAAGACCTTTGATAGCAGAAGCTTTAGCTAAATTGAGTACAAATCCTAATGTAACTGTTGATAAACTAGAAGCAGAACTTTTAACTTCAGGTAGAGATATATCTTTTATGGCTAGATGGTTAGATTCTTTAGGAGACTCTACTCAAACTGAATTAGCTACAATGGATAAACTTATTGTATTACAAAGAGGGAAAGTAAACGAGGCTACATATAATCTAATGTACGGAACTAAAACTACAAAAAGTCTTATGAAACTTATGAAAGATCTTGAAAAGTTTCAATTTGATAATGGTGTAAATCTCTACAATAACAGAGCAGTTTATGACTTTATGTTAGAAGTAGGTACTGACGGAAACATGACTGGAAAAGTTGTTACAACACAAGACTCTAGATGGCTTGAATTAAAACAAGAATTTATGGAGACGGAAAACTTTACTAATAGTAAAGAAGATTGGGCATCATTCTATAAAGAGAATAAAGCAGAAGATTATAGAAGTCAGAAGTTTAAAGATATAGCAAACATGGCTAAAGAAGATCCTAGAAGAATGTTTTATGAATTCTATGCGGAGAATTACATGTATGCACAAAAACTTTTACCAACTAAATATAGAAAAGGAGCGCAATTACCGTCATTAAGAGCAACAGCTGCAGAGAAAGTACTAGAGAAAAAAGGATCTTTCCCTTCAAGACTAAAAGATGCAGCTAAAGAGATGTGGACTGAAACATTTACAAAACATGAAGATAATGTTTCTTATGGAGAATATGTAGACTCTGCAGGTAACCCATTAGATTTTGTACCGGTACATTACTCAAGAGCTATAGGTAATCAGGAAGGGCAATTAAGCCCAGCAGATTTATCATACGATTTAGGATCAGGATTAAAAATGTTCTTTACTATGGCAAATAACTTTAAAGAAATGTCAGAAATACTTGATGTACTTGAAGTCGGTAAAGAATTAATAAAAACAAGAAGAGTTACTAAACTATCATCTGGAATGGCTAAGAAAGATCAGATAGGAGAAGTAGTTACTACAGCAGGTGTAGATTCTAGAGCTTATGCTAGATTAAGTGATTACTTTGATATGCAAATATACGGTAAGCGTAAAAAAGATATGGGTGCAGTAACAATTATGGGTAAAGAGATAGATATAGCACAATCATTAGATGCATTTTTACAAGCAGGTAGTTTCCGTGTCTTGGCGCTGAATAAGCACGCCGGTTTATCTAATGCAACGTTCGGGGAAATGATGAGTTTTATTGAAGGGTATGCTAATCAGCATTACGGTGTAGGAAATTACGCAAGAGCTACTGCGATTTATGCAGCAGGTATAGCAGGATTAACTAACGATGTAATGAAAAGACAGCCTTCTTCTAAACTAGGGATGATAAATGAACTGTATGATGTACAACAACATTTTGATGAATATGGAAATAGACTAGAGCATAGAAAGATAGGTTTAAGAGCTAGTGGTTCAGCATTATTCTTTATGATGTCTCTTGGAGAGCATGTAATACAAACTCAAATGGCTGTAGCTTCAATGTTAAATACTAAATTTAAAACTAGTAAAGGAGAAGTTAATTTATATGATGCATACTCAGTAGTAGATGGACGTCTTGAATTAGATCCTGAAGTAGAGGCACAGTTTAGTTCAGAAGATAGAGTATTATTTGCTGAGAAAAATGCAGCAGCTTATCAACGTATCCACGGTATATATAATACTAAAGACAGAAATGCTTTACAGCAATATGCAATGGGAAGATGGGCAATGCAATTCCGTAAATGGTTAAGGCCTGGTATGCTTCGTAGATTCCAAGGTGCTGAAAAATTATTTTACAATAAAGATTCTAAATTTAAAGGACCTGAATACAATGAAAGACTACAATCATTTGTTGAAGGTAATTATGTTACAGCTCTTAAATTTGTAAACAGAATAAAAAAAGAAGTATTTGCTATGAGATTCCAAACTTTACCACAGCAGTGGGAAAAACTAGAAAAGTTTGAGCAGGAAAATATTAGAAGAGCTTTAGGTGAAAGTGCGGGATATATGATACTAGTATTATTAGGAAGCGCAGTCGGATTTGGTTACGATCCAGATGATGAAGAGGGATCAGATAACATGACTGCACTAGATTGGCAAATGCTTTATAATGTAAAAAGAGTACAAGCTGAGATGGGATTCTATACTACTTCATCATTCTTTGAGATCTTAAGAACTCCTGCAGCAAACATGACTACTATTGAAGCATATTATAAATTTATAGAGCAACTTATGAGTGATGGTTCTTCATTAATGTTTGGAGGAGACTATGACAGGTATAAGAGAGATGCAGGAAGGTATAAGAAAGATGATCCAAAAATATTAAAACGATTCCATAATATATTACCAGGTAAAGAGTTATTTACAAAGCCGGAAGATAAACTTTCATGGTTTGATTTAAAATAATTAGATAATGAGTGAAAATTTAGAAAATTTTTTTTATGATCCAGAAGATACTGACTTAGAGATTTTATCACAAACGCAAAGAGATTCTATTAAGAGGCAGTCTATGGAAAATACATATACATTAGTTATAAATAATTATGACTTTGAGATATTTCCTGATCAGCTATTCTGGCTCTTAAGTGATTTTGATAGCTTAACAATTTTTGATGTTTTAATAGAATACTATATAGAAACAGAAGAGTACGAAAAGTGTAGTGCCCTAAAGATCTGCAAAGAAAGAGAAATGCAGTTAAGCCGTGAGAGTAAAAAAAAACGCGGAAAGTTCACTTACACACTGCCTGATGGCGATGAGCCAGACTTACCGACCAGTTAAACTAATCGGTAAATCTGTGTTAATTCCCATCTGTTTCTTAAACTTAACCCTATCAAATAACTCTTGATTGTAACTTACAATGGGCCATACTTCTGAATTGTCTGGTAGCTGTGCGTCTAGTTTTCCTTCCCAGTACGCACGCAGTGACTGTCCTTTATCGAGGACAAACGGAATGGCGCTAGTTCTACTACGATCTTTCATTAAACGAATTTTAGCGGGGTGAGAAAACTCTGAATACTTACCTTTTAAGAATAAATCATAATCCTTCTTAAATTCTTTATTTATAGTAAATACAAACATTATGTACCTACCTCTAAATAAAGAATAAGAAGTTTTAAAATCCTCATGCTTTTCTATTTCCTTTTCTAAGTTATAATAGCGCATATCTCCACTATATTTTGTTAACACAAAAATATCTGGAGACTCTAAATCCCAATCTAACAAACCTGTATCGCCAAGATATACATTTGTTAAATAAGGGTTTAGATTTACACTAGAATAACCTGTTAAAGGTAATAAAAAATCGTAAGATTTAGTTTTCGAAATTTTCTCTGATTCGAGAGATTTTATCATCTGATAATTTGATTTTAATTATGCCATTATTACTATAATACTCCATTGGGAAATCCCAACGGTTGTGGTCTTGATGCCATTTAAACCTGTTTAATAAGTCCTCGAACTCATCAATGGCTATAGATAAGTCAAGATTATCAGGTTCATATACCACACACTCACAAAGTCCAGTCGTTTGAACAACTACAATATATGACTTTATATCATATTCTAGCGGATCTTCACCCAATTCTTTAAGATACCAGTTAATGGCTTCTTTATAAATTGCAATTTGTCTATAGTATCCATAAGAACTATAAGCTCCCATAAAATTATATACAGATTTAGCGGTGGTTTTAAGATCTACTATTGTAACTAACTTATTTTCTTTGTTAAGTATTAAATTATCAATAATGGATTTAATTAAATAAGGATAATCCTTATAAGTCCAAGAAAGTTCCAACTCAGCTTGAGCATTATTCAACTCTGAGGTATTACAAATATTACTTGCTACAGCATGTCCCGCGACACTAGCAGCGCATTGTTCTATTACTGCATAATCTTCCGACGACAAAACTAACTTGCCTCTAGATTTTCTTAAGAACTCTAAGTAATTTGAATTTTCTTCTTTTTCTAGCTTTTTTATAACACCTGCTAGTGGTGTTTTAAAACCTGCTTTTATATAACAAGTTTCGTACAACTCATCTATTGTATTAATAACAAACTCAGCAGGTGTATCTTCTGTGTCGTCATATACTGTAGACTGTATAAATATTTCATTCTCAACTATAGCTTGTATAAAAGAGCCCATCATACCACCAACAACTGGTATGTCTGCTACCATATATCTACTTTCAAATTTATCATTTTCTAATAAATAACAATGTATTGCAGAGCCTAATTCAAATCCTTTACTAGATCTGTTTAGTTCTTTATTTTTATATTTTACAAAATATTGTGGGCTTACTTTTAACGCGCTAAGAGAAGAATGACTTAGGTGATCTATTTTCATTTTTTCTTAATTTTTTTCCTTTTATAAGGAGTTATAATAAATACTAATTTTCTGTCATCTATAGTTGGTACAGGTACAAATTCTATCTCTCCTGTCTGTGGTATTGTAGCGCAATTATCATCGTCTATTAATCCCATCTCTACTATAGTATCTTGGAAACTTTTTATCCATATCCATAGATTGTCTACATCCCATTTAGGTTTGTAGTCTTTTTTAGGTGCACGCCATCTTAGTTCTCCTTTGTACATTCTAATGTCTCCGTGATTTATAACAGTATGTAGTTCTAACTTAATTCTGAGTGGTCCCATTTTTCTAATATCTAAACCATTGGGTATCCACTGTTGGATATATCTATGCATTCTTCTTACAATCAATGCTCTTAGATGGTGGTTCATGCCAGTATATAATCTCTGGCCATTTATCTTCACATACTTTGTGTTCGTTTTCGCAACATGTGTGATAAAGTTTGGTATTTCTATTTTCAGTTGTTTCATAAGCTATTAAAGCGTAAGGGGACGGGCCCCCAGGTACAATGGAGGAAACCTATAGAGGCCCGTTCTTACTAATTATTATTACGCCATCAGACTACTAGCTATTTCAGAATTCTGAGCTAACTCAGTTTCTAATTCACTAATTTGTTGTCTTTTAGCAGACTCGTATTCTTGTAAATCTTCCTTCATTTGTTTATTATCAAATGCAGTATAGTCAGACTCTAAGAATATGTTTTCATTTTCACCGTTGTTTATAGCAACAGGAAAATACTCACATGTTCTCATCTTCGTATTATTGTAATCAGTCGGAACTGCTACAACATTGCGAGGACTTACAAGAACTTCTAGGATTACACCTTCACTGTATCCAAAATCATGAACATACTCCATTGATCCTACATGGAGGCCAGCGGAACAAGTACGTTCAGGATCTGAATCACAATCTTCTCTCGGCATTGTGATAGGCGTACCGCATTTAATTACCATGCCGTGCGCACCACTATGATATGGAGCAAAAGTTAGTGATTGTGTATATTTCGACTCTTGTTCACCTGTATCAGCATCATACTTAAACTGAACCTTCTCCTCACCGGTTTCAGTATCATAAGTCTTTTTAACTTTACAAGCTTTATAAGCCAAGAAATAACCTTTATCTGTAATGGGATGACCATTATGCTCTAAGAAACCATATAGCTGCTTTCTAACAGCTTTATCAGGGTTTAACAGTAGATGCTTCCAGAAATTTACCAAACCGTCTAACGGCACCCCTTCTTCTAACCATTGCATAAGTTTTTTGGCTAGGAAATTCGGAATAGGATCCGTTGTACCTTTAAGATACATTTTATTTCCACCATCAAACTCAAAACGGCCATCCGTTTGGTGCTGAATGCGATTTGCAGGAGTAAGTAAGGTTTTCACTTTCTCCAGTATAGCGTTTCGTTCATCTTGATCTCTTGATACATTAAAGCTTTTAGCAAGTGCTATAACTTGGTCAGCTTCTTTAAATTGTTTAGAGATGTTTTTTGGTAGTCCATCGATAATAACTTGAACGTCGTCTTTACCGATTTTACAGACTAAATATGAATTTATCATTTTACAAATATATTAATTAATTAATTACTTTGAGGCTCTTCCGCCTCTTTCTTTTTTTGTTTTTTAAATTTTACAACAGCTTTACTTTTAAATCTAAGATATTCTCTCATAGCTAAAAACACTTCTTTACTTGGAATAATTTTTTTAGATGTAGAATCATTTTGAGCAAACTCTAAATGTTTTAATAATTCTAAATCTTTAGAATATAGTTCTAACTCGATAAGGTCTTGCACCATTGAATGGTCTGTACAATCACTATCTTGACAAAGTTTACTAAGTTCATATTCATCCGAATGATGTAAATAACGAAAATGTTGATAATTATCTTCATGATTTTCTTTTAACTTCTTCCATTTATAATATAAATCGGAATTAAGTTTTTCAAAGCACGAAAAGAAAAATAACTCATCTGTAGATTCTCTAGTAAGTCTGGCAGTGTGCCAGTTAATTAGAATTCTATGTTTCATTTTGAATAGGTCTTTAATATTTATAAGATTAGTTAGATTTTTATTAAGAGTAGCAGCTACTTTAAGTACTACAACAGGGAAGTCTTTTACCTCTAAAGAGCTTTGAGGATAGCCAGATCCCTCTGGATATAAATTTGCCTGCGCACATATAGCAGCTACATTTTTCAGTAGATTTTCATCTTTTGAATTACCCCATATACATATACCTCCTTTATTAACATAATCTTCTAAATCAGAAATAAAATATTCACTATTACCAAATGCAATTTTATCACGTTGACCATATCTATCTTTAAAATAGACACGTCTCATAAAAGCTTTACCTAATCTTTTACGTCGCTCTGCCTCTGTTTCATAATCACCTAAAGTTTCTTCATCAAAGTCTGTTGCCTCACTCATATCAATATCATCATAAGAAATCATCTGTACATTACCAAACAATTTAGACATACCATCAAAGTCTTTACGTATTGTTTCATCATCACGTACTATCTGATTACTATAACTATCAAATAAATTAGAGTCTTTGTTTATATCTTTTTCTGTTAAAGCATAGTGTCTTCTGATTTGTATAAAACCACCTGGAAAATCATCTTTACTTGTTAGATATAAATCTTTAGTCTTTAAAAACACTTTACGAGTCTCTTCAGATTCCGGATCCACCTGTTGTTGAAAAAGAATAGGAAGATTTATCCAATCATGTACGTCTGGGTGTCTTTTAGTAAGCTTATAACCACCTACATAATTAGAATTAGATTCTCTTGTTACTTTATTAACCGTAAAACCTGTTAACATAGCTCTTCTGTGACTATCATCTAGAGGTGAGCCTGAAAGCTCAACACCATGTAACGAACAGTTTAGATTCTTATTACTTAATTTAGCCATATAAGATTTTACAGCAAATATTGAATCATAACGTCTTCTATATGAATATCCCGCATTATTTTTTAAAGCAGTTGCCTGTTTTAACCAGGTAATGATATTATCAGAAGTTGCTAATTCATGATCACAGTCAGATTTTAAATTTTTCTGTATTTTTAAAACCTTATCTTTTATAGCATTCTTAGTTTTATCTGTATATCTAACAGACTCTCTACTTGGAACTAAATCTAACTCGCCTACATTAAATTTAATAGCACAAGGTATCTGTTCTGAATTCCAGAGAACTTTTTCATCTATTTGAGATTGATTAAGAGGATAACGAACCCTTCCAACCATTAGATGCACATCGTTTAAATCACTATCATCTTGTTGTTTTAATTCGATAGCAATGTCATCATCTTCATAGTCCAGTTCTGCTAACTCTACTGTTCTACCAGTCCCTTCAGTTACATTTATAAACTCTAGGCCTGTAAAATACATTAATTGATTGTTAATTGCTTTTGTAAATCTCTTAATGTCTCTATAAGACATAACATCATCTATTGGTATAATTACTTCAGTAGAATTCAATTCAGTTGTTTCTCCTTCTTTAAGAAGATCCATATGAAATGCATCATTACCTCTATATAACATATAACTAAACATTTTACCGTTATGATTACTTATTATATAAAAAGTATCAGTGTACGAGAAAGGCGACTTAGCACCAATACCAAAACCACCAATTTGATTATTATCATCTCTTTTGGTAGAATTACCAAAGAGAGTATAAATCTCTTCTACTCGTTTTTTACTTAAGCCAACACCAAAGTCTCGGAATAAGAAGGCATTACCTACACCTAATAATATATTCTCTTCTTGAAATTCTATTTGCGGTTTTTTAGAAGAAGGATAAAACCATTTAGGGTCATCCTCATCACCTAGCGGTATGACTTTTTCTATCTTGAGATCTTTCTCTCGATGTGCGTCATAACAGTTAGATGTTACTTCTCTTACAATAGAACCAATAGGATCAGAATATAAGTTAATCAATGAGTCTATTATTATACCCATCGAATCTTCACCAATTTTAAACTTATTGGTTTTAACTTCGCCGATTAATTCATCGACTACGTGTTCACGTTCTAATTTCATATTAATTTATTTATTTTATTTTTACTTTGTTCAGCAGTATGATCTTTTCTAAAATCAGAAATATCTTTGAAACCATTTTTTCTAGTACTAAACCTCTGTAAGAAAATAGGAGTAAATCCATATTTCTTTCTTAAATTATTAGCACCCTTAACACCAGTTAAATCAAAATCGTTTAAGATATATACCTTATTAAATCTTTCATATAACTCACGGGCTACAGTATCTTTAATACTAGTAATCTCATTCTGCAACGCAGCACTAATGAATCCAAGAGTTCTAAGAACCATTACATCTTTTAGTGACTTTGTTATAATTATAAACTCTCCTCTCTCAGGTAGTTGATCCCACCCTTGAAAAATAGTTCTGTTAGTATTACTCATCCATTTATGACCCGTAAGGGATAATGGACGGTAAATCTTCCATGTATATATACTATCTTTATAAAACAAATAACCATATATTGGATCATTGTTCTTATAATAGCCTACTACATTTTCTCCTATAAATACACATTTACAAGAAAATACATTATATAATGTAAGCATAGCTTCATTTATACCGTATTGACTCCAGTAATGTTTATCTATAAAATTTAAAGACTGAGTTTTTACACCTATAGTCTTTTTAGCATCAAACTTCAATTCTTTGATAGCCGTAACAAAACCATCGTACGGCTTTACTACAACATTTTTCTTATTATACATTAAGTCTAATTTGAAATCTTCATTTATTCTAATTAAAGCAGAATAAAAATCACATCCAAATAGGGTTTGAATAAATGTAAATGCATCACCAGTATCTCCGTTACCGAAATCTTTAAATCTCAGAGTACCTTTACGATCAGTAAAGATGGAAAAACTTGGTTTATCATCTTGTCGGAGCGGACTATTCATTACAACTCCAGACTTAAAATCACATCCTAAATAATAGCTAAATAATTGATATTGGCTAATCTTATCTAAAATATGATCCTTAGTTAAAGAAAGTGTTATCTTGTATGGGGATTCCATTGTAAATAGATAAGGGGAGCATTACACTCCCCTATATCTAAAGTTTAACTTACCTAGAAAGGTAAATCAGAACTAGCAGGCTCCGTTACAGCACCATTAGATGGCGCAGTAGATGTTAAAGAAGAAGGGTTTTCAGCTTCGTCTTTCTCCATTTTATCAAAGTTTGTGATATTAAGTTTTGTTTTATCAACACTCATATCTTCTAAGAATGGAACATATTTAGGAATAGAAACATAATTGTTGTAACTGTAAACAGTCTTAACTCTTAATTTCTTACCTACATATGTATTTCCTAATAATGCAATTACTTGCTGGCAAAAGCCTTCAAAGTCTTGTGCATTTACAACAGCTTTGTCTTCTGTTAAGAATTTAGTCATAATATGCTTAACTCTTTTCATTTGAGACTGTGCTTTCTTTTCCCATCCTTCATTGTTTACATCAATAGGCCATTCTAGATGACTTAATGCAGACCCATCAGGCGCAGTAAAAGAAAATTTTAAGAAACTGTTTCCGTTAGAAGCTGTTTCCATACTCACATTTGTCATTTCTGCATTTTCACTAATTCCTAATGGAAATACTTTGGTTGACGAACCTTCTGATTTAACCTTCTGGTTAATTTGATACATACTCATAATTTTAAATTAATTTAATTAAACTTCACTTTTATTCATTATAATACTTGTGCATGGTGTCTTTCACCATTTTTAAATCATTAGGTATTTGGTAATCTTCAAACATCCCAGCAGGTGACTTTGCAGTCGATACACCATCTGTTTGTGTTTGGAAGAAATATTCATTTTTACCTTTACCATCCGATTCAATGTGGGTAAACAAAACCACACTCGACATAGATTCTAATACAATCTTGTCTAACTGTTTTCCAGCTGTCATCACTTTACGATATTGAGCACCCATATCAGTATATCCCTCATCGGAATGTGATAATACAAATACATCAACATCATCAGGTACAACTTGGTTTATGACCGTGAAAATGTCATATATACCGCCTGATAAACTAGCCCATTTCTCAAAACCTTTGATGTGACGTTCTCCCATTACTTTATCGGTCATAACGCGATTAATAGTGTCGATCACAATAGTTTTAATGTGCTTTGCCTTTTCTGGTATAACTTTTAACGTATTTACAATATCTACAAGGCTAGAAGCAGTCGCATAGTTTTTATTTTCTTTACTATAGTTCTTTTTCCATCCTTTAATAGGTAGTGGTTTTTGATCACAGTTTAACCATAAGGTTGATTTTGGGTCGAGATTGCTCCCGCTTGTAGACTTGCCTGATCCAGACTTTCCACAAATGATTACTAAATTTGCCATATTAAAAGGGTAATTTTTTTTGGTTATTAAATTTTTCTAATTCAAACTCTAGATGAGCTATAGCCTTGGTTACACAATCTACAGGAGTATCGTGCTTATGATACGCCCTAATTATATATGTAACAGCGGTCGCGAGATGGTACGGAAGATCAAAGTTGTCACATACTTTACGAGCTTCATATCCATTTTTACCTTTATAATACTCAGGTACTCTCTTGTCTGTCTCTAGGTTATCCAGAGTTGATGTTGTGTTTGCTTTTTCAAGCATTTTTTCTACGTTATATTTACTTTGTGGTCCCATCTTCTATTTTTAATTGGTAATTAACTTCTTTTGGGAAATCAATTACACGGTTATACTTAAGTTCATTTTTCATTTTAGCAATACAAGGCTGACCTTCTCTTACTTTAATAAAATGCCAAAACAAAGCACCAGCTGTAGGCCAGGCTTTAGCTCCATAAGTATCCATACCTAATTGCTCAGGGTTCATAGATACCATTACCAAATCAGAAAACATAAATACAGAATCACCACCAAACAAATCTTTCTTTTTAGGAAACTGTTGAGATGGTTCTGTTACTCTGTCTGCTGACTCGATTTCTCTGTTTAATTGGCTCAAGAATACAAATGATATTTTATGTTGTTTCTTTAATGCATTAGCCATAATCATAAGCTCAACAAGAACTAAACGTTCCATCTCACCTTGCTTACCACGGACTAATATAGTATGATCTAACATAATCATTATACCTCTATCTTTATTAAAGTCTTCAGCTATAAATTTCTCAATAGTATTTTTAATCATTTCCACAGTACCAGGCATTTCTACATAGTAAATAGGTAATTTATTAAACTCTTTTTGAGCGGCTAAAACTTTATAGAATTCAGAATCATAAAGACTAAATCCATCAATACCACTATGTAACTGTCTAGTAGTCATGCTTAACTCATTTGATAACTTTCTACTAACTAATTGACGCGCTAACATCTCGAAGTTAAATGAAAGTACAGCAAAGTTTTCATCAGGATTTAGTTTAAACAGCTCTGTTTCTAGTTGATTGATAATAGCAGTTTTACCACTACCAGACATACCCGCTATAGTATGTATAGTGTTCCACTCTATACCATCCATACTCACATGGTTATATTTAGACCATGGAGTTCTCAAAGACTTAATAAGTCCCTGTCTACGCTGATCAATATACTGCACAGCGTCATGCGTCGCTTTTGCTATACTTTTATAGTATAGGCTTACTTTTTTATTATCCATAATTTAAATTAAATCTTGTCCGTATTTTGCATCTGCTTGTTGTATAGTTGTATTTGTATCTAACAAGCCTTCATATGCATCCCAGGCATTCTTATTTATATAAGTTTCTAGCGCATGCATATACTGCATATTACCACCTCGTTTTCTTATCTGTAATTCTTTACTTAAGCAATCTAAAACATGTTTATGTTTAATAAGATTACCTTTAATAAATCTATCATACTTTTCTTTACATACAATAGCTGATTTAGCAGATAAACTAGAAGGTCGTAATATTCTTAACGAACTACCATTAGATACTTTTAATGGATAGTGGTTAAATAGCTCTGTAAAGTAAGACTCCTCTATACCTATGAGTTCTCTTACTTTATCTCGTGCTATTGTTATACAAGTTAAAGGATTCTTAGGGTCACAGGATAATATATATCCTTGTGCTACTAAGCCTTGTATCTCCTTTTGTGCAAATCCATATAGATTTACATAATTTACAAATAGTTCCGTGTTGTCTTCAAATAATAAAACTAACATAACATACTGAGATGCTGTTAATTTATTTTTTATGAGTCCAGGAACATTGATTTCTATATTCATAGGCAGGCTTTAAAAGTTAACAAATATAAGAAAATTATAGTTTATATACTACTTTTTTCTCGGGTTTTTTCTTCTTTGTATACGTTGTAATAGTGTGTTTTCCAATGACTTGAGTCGTTTTGTACACCACTTTTTGTTCAGCACTTGAGCCGTATACTCTCAAAGCTTTTTCGTATGAATCTTCTTTATATTCCATAATTAAAATATGTATCTAATTGTATTCCACGGTATTATACTGTCGTGAAGTTCTACAAATTGGTTAATATAATTTCTCTTAAGTCCTAATTTATATCTATAGTTTGTACCACCATACTGTGAAGTTTTAGCTTCTTGTAATTTAGGTACCCATAGATGTTTCTCAGTCTCAGGATGATTCTCCATATTCTTCATATGCTTAGATTCATTATGAGTTAGAAAAATAACTTCCGCAAGGACGCAATCTTTATGTTCTACATAATCATTAAGCATATTGAATAAATCTGTATAATCTTGTTTCCAGTTTTTATATAATATAACTGGACTAAAGTTTACATGTACATCGTACCCCGCATCTATAAATGTATTAATAGCTTTTATTCTATCAATTATTTTAGTAGTATGAGGTTCGTGTAAGTCAGACATATGCTGTGGCATTAAACTAAATCTAATCCGTATTTTGTTTAGAGGATTAAACTCTAACAACATAGGGTTTACATATTTAGTAGCAAAACTACCCATAGCCACAGGATGATCTCTGAAGAACTCAAATATTCTTTTCCAGTTATGATGTTTAGCATGAAGAGCAAAGTCTTCGTTACAACTAATATCATAACTAGTCAGAGTAGGATGAGTTTGATTAGGTTTCTCTACCGGTGTAAAGAAAGCGTGATTATTAACAGCAGTCAATATATCATGCTCATTTACAGCAATAGATAATCCTTCAGGTTGATGACGTTTCATATAACAATAAGAACAGTTATATAAACAACCATAACCAAACGAAGGGCTAATAAAATCTGTTGATCTTCCCGAAGGTCTTATTATCATAGACTTTCGCTTAACTTTTGTTAGTTTCATAGTGGGAATATTCCTATATCCATCATTTCATCATAATCATAGTTCGTACTTAAAGCAGTATCAATATTTATTAGCTTTTTACTCCAGCCATAAACATTACCATTATATACTAAACAATGATCAGGTAAAACAGTTCTATTATTAACAAAATCAACACCTTTATCTGTTAGAGTCCAAGTACCTATTTCATCACCGTCTTCAATTAACGACCATTTTTCTGCATATGCATAATCCATGGTTGTTGCTCTTAGTTTAAGTTTAGCAAATTCATTTTGTACATGTATATATTTCTTGTTAACTGCTCCAAGTTTATACATAATAATTAATGCTCGAGCTATACCTGAATTTAATTTACGTTTATATGCTTTTACATATTTATCACAACAAGGACATGTAGCCCCGGTTTTAAAATTATCTCTTAGATATTGTTTTGCTTCGGCTATTGTTTTCATGATTCATCCCTATCTGCATCCATTTGAGCTTCTTGAGCATCTTCTAGACGTTGTTGTTTATATTCATGAGTTTCTTCAGGGTATTCAAATAGATCTTCACATTTACTACATTTATACATAGCGTCTTCTTTTCTAAACTCTAGTTCTGTGTATTCATCCCCACAGCAGGGGCTTACTAAGTTGGGGTCATCATCCGGGGATGCTAACTTCCACTTATCATATTTATCTAATGACATAATATTGATTTTAAAGATTAATAAATTAAAAATAATGAGGACTGGAGCAATTCAGCGCTGCAATGTTATCTGAAATTTAATACGTTCAGCTTTGCTCCAGTCTCATTAACTCAACACTATGACCATCCTGGGCAGAATTTACCCACTTTTCCTCTTGACTTCCTTCAATGTATAGATGAAAAATAAGCGCCTGCTTACCTTCTTCCCATCTTACGGTTCTACCGATACGTTGAATTAAATCTTTGACTTTACTGGTTCCACTGGCTATAATAGCCATTGAAATATCCGGGACATTCATGCCCTCGTTCAAAGCTTTCGCAGTAGAGATCCGTGTTACTTTAGTTCTGTTATCTATAAGCTTGTCTAAGTTAGCAGTTCTTGCTTTCTTACCAATCTTACTATGAAAACTCACACAAGTATCACCTAACTCTTCTGTAACTTTGTCAGCAAAATCTATTGTTTGAGAAAAAATGATTGTTTTCCGTTCAGGATACATATCACATAGTTGTTGAACTGCAGTAACTTTAGCGGAAGCATTATATAATAACTTCTTGCGTTTAGCCATTGCAGCATTACATTGATAAGGGAATGTTTTATTCTCATCATCAATGCTCATACCTTTCTGTTGTAGGAACTTATTGTATATAGCTGGTTTCATACATGCATACATGAGTTTCAGATCTTTATCAAACAAAGTAAACAACCTATTGAAGTTGTTATTTGCATGAGTATATGATCTTTTCTCTATTCCTGATAATTTTAGTGGTATATTGTAAATCTTATATTCACTGATTAATCCTAATTTACTAGCTTCTGCAGTACTTACTTTTGCACAAATAGGTGCTACAGCAGTCAGTAATCTAAGTTTAATTGGGTCTATATAAGCACTTAGTCCTAATATTCTTGGACTATGGTTATTTGCAAAGAAGTTAAAATATTCAGGAGATATATAATTATGTATCTCATCAGCTATTACTAAATCATAATGTTCACCTACATATTTATAGGCTGTCTGTATACACACAGTCTTTACACATGATTCAAATAATAATTGTTCATCCCATTTTTTAAATTCTTCTTTCCACGACCTGTCTCTAATAGTTTGTGTAGGAGTTAATACTAAGATTTTACAATCCATACCCACTCTTTTAGCTATTAAAGCTGCCGCTAGTACACCACATCTGGTTTTACCCACACCTGTAGCATACTGGAGAGTCCCTCTTCCTTTGAAGCGAGACCACCATTTGTTTAGACCGTCACGTTGGACTTGATCTTTAACATCGTTAGCTTTCATAGTTAATAGTTTATTTACTCCATTCTTTAGTTATTGTATAATCTACACCCATTGGGAAATCAGGTATAATGGCTTCACCTGCTTCTCTCATTAGTTTACATTGTATACTTGCCCATTCTTCTGCTACATCATCACGCACTTCCACACCTATTTCATCGTGGACTTGTGTAACCATATATGCAGGAAAATTATGATTTTCTATATAGTCTCTTATCTTGACCATAGAGAGCTTAATCATATCAGCTCCTGTACCTTGTATTGGTGTATTTTTACTTGCACGCTCAATAGCACCGAGTTCCTTAAAATCTTTCTTAGGACTCATACCATTGTGCCAGTTCTCGAACCATCTAATCCTTCTATAAGGTTTAAATGTTCTAATAAATCCATGCTGCTTACCATAATTACCCAGAGTATTTAGAAAGCCTCCAATTTTAGGAAACTCTGTAAAGTACTGATTAATTAAAGCTTCTGCATCATCGACTGGTATTTGTAGAGTGTCAGATAATTTGAATTTACTCATACCATAAGCAAGACCAAAGTTAATAGTCTTGATTGCAGTTCTAAGTTTCTTCTTTTCATCCGCGTCAGCTTCACGCCACTTCTCTTTAAATACCATATCAGCACATATACTGTGAAGATCTGCTTCTTCTTCACGTGCTTTCATCCATACAGGATCTTTAGACCCTGAAGCTATAATTCCTAACTCTTGACCTGAATAATCTACGGAAACTAATGAATATCCATCTCTTGCTTTGAAGCAATTTCTGAATTTATTATCCGCAGGTATATTCTGCATGTTAGGCTTATTATCTGATTTCATACCACTTGATACACGACCAGTGTTTAGTATTTGCCAAAAGCTAGTTCTAACTTTACCATCTTTCATTACATATTTAAGAAAAGATTTACCATAGGTTGAAACAACCTTTTGTTTTTCTTTATAATGTAAGTATTTGGTAACGAATGCTTTACTCTTATGGCGTGATAGTTCAAAAGCATTAACTTTATCTATATCCAAACCATATTCTTTAAATACTTGTAACACCTGTGTAGGACTTGACCACTTAATGTCTATTTTACGAATTTCTTCAGGTTCAATAAACATATCAGTTTGAAATGATTTCTTTATAAACCTGTTGAGGTTTAATGCATAGATCATTTCATCAAGATCACTCTCTAGAACTTTTACGATCTCTTCAGTGTCATCAGCTATTGCTAGCCACGACTCTGAATCAAAACATAATCCGTTATATTCTATATCAGCAAAAGCTAAAGCCGCATTGTTCTCCAAGTGCAGAACCTTCTCAAGGTCTAATTCTTTAACTTTTACTAATTGTAGTATTCTTATGTCTAATAAATGTTCAACGTCTTCAGCACCGTACAGTATCTGTTCAGTGTTAAAGGGGTTACCATCTAGTCCAACAAACTTGTTACGAACCTCTTTGTTCAATTCTTTACCTAAGTATCTCTGTGTCAGTGCATTAAGTGAGTAACCTACTTTAAGTTTACCACAGTTAATTACACCTTCAGCTAACATAGTGTCATATGGATTTTTAATATCCACACCCCACTGAGCTTTTAGAAACTTATAATCAAATTTAATGTTGTGAAATATCTTCACAATATTAGGATTTTCCAGAATTGGAATAAGAGGTTCAATACCAATGTATCTTGTATCAATGACATACTGAACGTCCTTAGTACCGATCTGAAACATCACTACCTTTTTAGAGGTAAAGCATTTGCCAGATGTCTCAGTATCGACGCCAAGTACAGTTTGTTCAGATAAATAAGTTACAGCTTCATCTATACTCACACATTCAAAGACAGGGTCTATGTCTTGGTGTGCACAAATTAGCTTTATCATATCATTTTTCTTCTTTTTGTTGTTCTTTTACTAAATTAATTGTATCTTCAAAACTAGGAGGATTTCCTAATCCATCTTCATCCAGTAGTTCAGGGCCTACTATATTAGTTTCCCACACCTTAACTACAGCGTTTATATAATCGACAGTATACTCCTGATTTGCAAAGTCTATCTTTTGCTTGTCAGAAGCGAATTTCAATTTTAATTTCATCACTTGAATGTCGTCAGCAGTCAAGGTTGAAATCCAGTTCATGTGTCCCATTATTCTTCATTTCCAAAAAGCACTGCCCATATAAGACAACATAGTCCTAATGTCAGCGCTATTACTATTATTTGTAACATAAAATCATTTTATTTAATTAATAACTATGCCTGTAGTCTGATTCTTATGTTATACTATTTCACAGGACCCGCCTGCGCATGCTATTTCTTGGCTTCTTGTTGTATTATCATCTTTTTCTGTGATCTTACGTAAGTCAATAGCTTTCAATGAGTTAATCATTGCATAGTATTTAGATTTCGATATGTTTTCGAATGGTGCTTGTGTGTAGGAACCTCCATCATATGGTAATATACTTAAACCATTGAATGTATCCCTGTTGGTCCACATCCATTCACCTACCTCTTTCCATTCATTTTCTTTAATGGATACAGTAGCTGATACATTGTTAGTATTATCACCTGATCGATGTCCTTGTCTTACCCAGTCAAGATTAAATAGTTTAATCCTTTCTAGTAATTCAAGGGCTGTCTCTTTATGTCGTAAAATGGAATTAGCAGGAGCTTTTTGAGGGATCTCAATCACTGCAGAGTTTGGTATTAGTTTCATATCAGCAACTAGCTCAGGATGAGCTTCGGCCAAATACTTATATAATGACTCATCCTTCGTACATTGCATACGTCTAATATAATAGTCGTTATGCCATGCATGAATTCCTGATGATGTCCCTAATACACAGCTCGTAGTACCTGAAGGTTTGATAGTAGTTACTCTCGATGCTTTATTAACTCCTAATAATTTTGCATAGTTTTCATTGGCATCCATTGCAACTTTCGCCGCCTGGTTCAAATCATACTTCAAAATCGTACCACTTCCTATTCCTGTCATCCCAACACCAATTAAGGCGTCGTTCTCAGTTGTTGTTCTCCATATTGGTCTAAGATAGTGAAAATCGGTAAAACTAGCCTGTAAAGTACCTAGTAGTGTTGCTAATTTTACACGTTGATCAAGATCTTTTTGTGACTCAATATTTGAAACATTAACCTCGGTTAGATTACAAAATTGAAATGGTTTTAGAGCAATTTCACAGCAAGGGTTTGTACCATAGTCACTATTGTTAGTGAAATACATACCTGGTTCACCTGCGTTAGATTCTTTAACTTTTTTCCAAAACTTATTGAATTCAACTTTAGTGATGCGGTGTCTACGAATTACTGCACTGTTGTTAGCCCGTCCTCTTTGAGGATTTAGCTCCCACCAATTTCCATATTTACTTGTAAGCATTTCTTCATCATCCATACTGAATAATGAAATCAATGCTGCTCTCCTAATACCTCCTGCAAGCACAGCGTCAGCGATATAACACACCATATCGTGCACCTCCAGGGGAGTAAGAGATGTTCCTGTCTCTTTTCTGTTTAATAATGTTTCTAAATGAAATAAGCACACCTTAAGTGGCTCAGGACCGGGAGCTTTACCCCCAGCTGTTACTAATCGGGACCCTTTCGGGCGAATGTCAGAGAAGTCAAAAACTGGCTTCGTCTTCCTTATCCCCAGATAGCTTCCGATTAGATGTCTTACAGAATCAGCCCAACCTTCTATTGAATCTCCAATTACATATTTTTGGGTTTTCATAGGTTTAACTATTTCTGGTAAATTTCTTACATGTTTGAATTGTACAGAGTATCCAACACCTGTTCCTCCTAGTAAAAGGAACATGATCTCAGAGAATGCTCTATAATCATCTATTGGTAAATACGCACAGTTATAAATCCTTGATTCTGACTTAGTTATAGCAACTCCCGCGAATTGCATAGCCCTCATCGAAGGTAATAATTTTTTCTGTTTTACCGCTTTCATGGCTTGTTTTATATCCTTTTCCATGTGAGGATGTTTAGTAGTCATCATGTCTCCATAACGATCACATATTTCATTAAATGTTTCTCTTCTACCTAATGATGGTAGGAACTTGGCGTATTTATTAAAGACGACGATGTCGCTCAATATCTGGTTAGATACTTCCATTTTTATTCTTTTTTATATGTTATTAAATGTATTATAGAGTAGCTAGGAGTCGAACCTAAAAACAGAATTCTGTTTCGAGTACCATGCATACTCTCTTTTAAAGCACATTCCAACATTGCCTACTCTACAAATACATTGTATTCTTAAGTAGTGTTGAGTTAATTTAAAAGGGTAGCAAAGATAACTATTTTTAGTTAACCTTACGCCCTCCTAAGTGTAATTTTATTCTTTTATTTACTTCTTTACGACGAAGTTTATACTCCTCATGTGTTTCTCCTTCTTTACGCGAAGGATCCATATCTATATCAAAGAATGCAGAGTCTACATTACCTGATAATGGTTCCGCAATGGGGACACCATAGCTTTTCCACTTGTTTTGTTTCTTTTTTGACATATTTTCTTTTCTTTTTTAATGTTTTTTTACTGATCCACAATGATGGCGGTGGATAAACCTTTTCACGCCAGTCCGATTTTGGTGGAGTTACTATTTCACACTCTTTAGGTGAAATTTCGTCTATTATATGTTGATATTTACTCATGATTCAAGGAATTTAGCTGTTTCTTTACGCTGTTCTTCCCTTATTTTATATAACTTGAGCTCTATCTCAATATTTCTTTTCTGTACTATTAATTTCTGTATTTCAGTCTTATATTTGTGTACATTATCATCTAAATCAAGTAAATTCACTAGTAATTTATCATTCTGTTTACCTTTTACTTCAGTCATGATGATAAGACCTACAAATATTCCGACTGCAAATGTCAGCAAATATAATAACATTTCGCTACTTACTTCCATAATTTTATTCTTTATTAATTAATACTTTATTATATTCAATAAATAATGAATCTCTTTGATAACTATACTCTAGGTATGCTTTATCTAATTCATAATTTATTTGTTCTTGTCTTGGTGTAATATTGTATGAACATGATGATAATAGCACACAAACCACTATAAATAACACCACACGCAACCAACTTACATCACTTAATTTACTATTATCTTTCATTTATTTATTATTTTAATTAAACATTTATCTTATTATAGTATAAGTCTAGTAATAGCGTTAGAGAGTTCCGTGCGCCACATATAGATAACTACATGCTTTTGCCTTAGCTAACAATACTACTACTGACTCATACAGATTCAACTACTAATTCTCACTGAGAAGTCAAATCAGATTTAACACACTACTCATTCACGCCAGCTCTATCAAAGTAATTTTATAGATGCGTAGAATGGACTTTGTTTAAAAATGATTTGTGACCAACTTTACACATACTGTGTGTTTCCACGGCGCTTAACCATTCCGGATTAATTAATGTAGACTTTGACTCGAGTTTTAGCAGTTAAAAATATTAAAAAGAAAGGCTTGGGTATTTTTACTCAGGAGCGACCTGAAACCAACTTTTTACTCCTTTCTTTATATTCAGTCAAATAAGAATCTTTTACCTTGATTATGGTAATATCTAGATTCTCTTGCTGCCATTGTACATGCGAATGACATTATTACTCCAAATATAATAGCAAATAGATTTGTTAATCCATTACCAAGGTCAAATGGACCTAAAATGATTAATACTATAGATATTGGAAATGCTATCATACCGATGTATAATAGAGAGACACATACTGTGTCTGCGAAATGTTTTAAATTATTTTTCATACTTGATTATATGTTTTTATTGTTAAAAAAAAGGAAGAACAAGAGAGTGCATCACACACTCTCAAGTTCATATTCCAGCCAGTTTTATGATAATGAAGGAAGAGCACTAATTATCTCTCCTGTTTCAGTATTTACAGTGACATCTGCGTCTGATTGATAAAGATTATCAGCAGAAACATATTCATCTATTTCAGTATGTGACCAACCATTTTCGTTAGTATACACACCATTTTCATCTCTTGTTGCAGCTTTCAATAATGTTCTACTGAACACATGTTCTACTGCATTTGTTTCAGGGTTCATACCTTTGATAAATCTCCCTGTTGAACCTGCTTTTTTACCTGCTTTCTCAATGTTACTAAGTTCCCAAGCAGTAGCATTTGATTCAAATACCTCGTTGATACATACTCTGAAATACATTTGTAGTCCATTATGTTGTACACTTGGACTAAGCTCTCCAATGAAGATACCAGGTCCAGCAGAACTAGAAGTTCTGATAGATAATTGTGCTATTGCGTTCTTATCTATTTGAGGGAAATATTGAGACACCTCAGCCTCTCCGAAGTTTAACCAGTGTCTTCTACAACCACTTGATGGTGTAAATGCAGGGTTAGAAGCTTGAGCCATTTGTACAAAATTTGTACCTGACGCTCTTGTTACTTTCGTATCAGTTAGTTTGTGTCCAAACTCTACTTGAAATGTTTTAGCACCTGTCTTCTTGTCGTTGTTAATACGAGTTAAAGTGATAGCTGCACATTCATTATCAGGCATACTTGCTACGAATTGATTTACTCTATTTTGATCCATTGTTTCTTTTGTACGGTTTACACATTGTACTCTTCGGTTTTTGGTGTTATCACAACTTTAGCTATATATATAGTAATATACTGTAATAACAATGATTAAAATGTTAGTTAAAATGGTAGGTGTATGAGTATACAGTGTCTAAGAGTATACTTATTTTCGTTAAATCGTTAAGTTCTTTCAGTGTTGAGTTTGTTTACTACACGAATAGGAATATAATTCGTAGTACAGATAGACGAATGATACACATACATACCACTCTTTAGTAAAGGTCATAGATTTAAATAAAAAAATAAAGACAGTAAACTCTTACATTTACTCAGAGGTCGTAATACTGTCCTTATTGTGTTTTACACACACACTCAACACTAGGTTTTTATAAAAGAATAGTCCATCTTACGAGTTCTTATGGGTTACGGACTTACTCCGGATTACTGAACTATTCTTTATGATTAAACTAGCTTACCAAGATTAAGTAAAGGTCTTGGATCTAAATAAAAAAAAGAAACCACTCATCCAAATTTAGCCGTAGTTGCTTAGTCAAGGGATGAGTGGTGTATCATACTGATTAAAGAAGTGTATGATGACTTCTGAACTCTATCTGGCTGGATAGTTAGTTCCCACTACTTCTTCGTAGAAACGTTCCTGAATACGTAGCCTATTCGGCTAATCATATCCTGAACTTGTTGCATTCTCTCTGGAGTATAGTTAATCATCCATGACTGCGTGTCATCGATAATCTCCCCTGTCTCAAGGTTGAATGCTACATTCTTCTCCTGACGACAGAAGAATATCGGCTGGTTGTCTCTCTTACGTGTGTAAGGGCCATCGCAACTGATATACTCTATCCTCTTAACTGTAGAGTCTACAGTAGGAGCTGAAGTAGTGATAGGTTGAATTGTATCTACCATATCTATCTTCAGAAAAGGTGATAGATCTAAATCAATTTCGACGTGGGGGGATTCAATCTTCTTTGTTGACCGGGGGGAGTTTTCAATAATGGTCTGCATCTCTAAATACCTCTTAAATAATATTTTTTATAAAAAATTATATTTTATATATTATTTTTGTATATCTTTGCATCTGAATTAAGAGGTATAGTGTTATAACTATAGCTAAAATATAAATGAATGGCACATGAAGATAAAAAAATAGAAGAAGCAATACCGCATGCATGTAATAACTTTTCGGTATCATCTTCTGTAGTGGATAGAACCATAGCAAAGGAATATGTAGATAAACACGGTTTAACAATACACTACCATAAAGAATTAAGAGACGGAACTCCAAGAAGAGTATGGGATATACATGACCCTTCTGGGCATATGGCTGGTAGATTATATACAGCAGTTGCAGGATATGGTCTTAAAAATAGAGAACCGTGGAAAGATGAATTTGATTTCGCGGAATTTTTTGTAAACAGAGATAGGTGGGATGATAAGGAGCTTATAGCACCAGATACTAAACACTTCAATAATATCGCGGGTTAGAGTAATGGTAACTCGACGGTTTCATTAGCCGAAGCTGAAGGTTCGATTCCTTCACCCGCTACTAAATTTAATAAATAAAGAATAATGGCAATAACTAATAATACGAAACTTATAGGAGCAATAAAAAATCAACATGTTTCAACATCCCCAGGACTTGGTTGTGGGGCAATACTCGTCCCAGCGGGACATCCATTACCGGCAGGAGATTATGTAATGATTAAACCATGGACAAGTTCTGGAAGTACAGTACTAAGCAATATTGTATGGAAAGGAGAACCTTGGGCAGATGCAACTAGCTCTTCATATTCAGGTCTAACAACTATAACTTTTGATAACCGAGTAATTATGGAATATGAAATGAATATTGAATCTTGTGATGTAACAGGATCACCTGCTCTTTTTTACAAAAGATGTAAATAAAACATGATAGACAAAGACCTAGTTAAAAAACTAATAGATAAATATGATTTACCAGACTTTGTAATAGAAAGTATAGTTAAGTCACAGTTTAAGTTTGTTCAAAATAAGATTGAAGAAGGTAAATGCGCTAAGGTAAGATTACATCACTTTGGAGTATTTAAAGTAAAACCAAAAAGATTGTATATAATAAATAAAGAAACTAGCTAATGCCAGTAGTACAGATAGGAGGAGACCCAGTAGAAGCACTGAGACTGTTAAAAGCTCAGAAAAGCGAATTAGAAAGTAAAAAATCAGCTTCAGATCTAATGAGAGATGAAAAAGGGATTAGAGCTTATGAGTCAGGAGTAAAACAAAAAGAAAACGAAATGGATCAACTTGCATCTGGACAACCTATGCCTACAGTTCCTGGTTTTAATGATTATATAGTAAACAACCTTGTAAAACCAGTAGGATTTGTATAATGGCAGCATTAATAAACATACCAGGAGTTGGGATTATATCAATGGATACTCAAGCTGATGTAGATAATGCTAATAGTTTCTTAGATATTGTTTTATTAAGAGGTAGTATTGTGCATACTAATATGGATAGTGAGGCTGAAGGGTCTTTAATAGACCCTTTTATTAACACTGAAGACCTTTCAATAAATGGTATGGGCTATAATACAGCTAAACTAAAAGGATATACTCAAGTTGAATGGGATGCTATATTTGGAACTAATAGTACATTTAAGCCTTCACAAAATACAATACCTACTTCTGTAAATGCTACATCAACTATTGTAGATCAAAGTAAAGCCCAAAAAGCTAGAGCTGCTAGATTAGCACCTCCTCCGAGTTGGGTAACATATTCCTGCCTTTCAACTGTTTTACAATTTAATCTTTTTGATTGTTTTAAATCAAGCGGTGCTTGTAATGGTAATAATGCAGATGGAAGTATAGTTTGGAGTATACACTGTGCCGATCCATTACCAGCCCAAACTGGACCAAATGCATATTATGAATGGTCTGTTATAGATAGCCTTGGTACTGTTGTACATGCTGGAATATATGATGGAGGAGCAGGTACTGTTACAGAATCAGTAGGATCAGGAGTAATTACTAGTCTGCCTCCAAGTTCTTTTACTCAAAGTAATTTTCAAACTAATGGTTTACTTCCAGGTAATTATACTTGTAGTATTTTTAACTTTACTGGAGGAGGAAATACTTATGGAACTTATAATATCTCAGGAGTAGTATTAGGAAGTACACCACTAAATTGTATACCAGGAGATCCTAATTATGATGTTAGTTGTTGCCCTCCTATTATTTATGGATGTACAGATCCAGCGGCTACTAATTATGACCCAACTGCAACTAATGATGATGGTAGTTGTACATATCCTCCACCGCCACCACCACCGCCTGCAGGAAATCCACCTATGCAAGAAGATGGTTGTCCGTGTGAAGGGGCACAAAATTGTGAAGAATGTGGAGATAATGGAAATTATTAAAATAAAAGAATATGTCATTATTTGATTTAAAAAATGGAAATATAGTACTTAACCCTGATTCATTAGCTTTACCATGTTTTCATAAGATATGGAAAAGGGATAAGACAAAAGAAAAAGAAAAGGCTACACAAGAAATATCATATGTATACTTTATGTGTGATTATAACAGCCCTTATGCAGTGTATCCTGCAAATAAAAAGAGGCAAGTAGTAGTAGATGATTTTATAGGTGATAAAAAATGGAAAGAAACGCCGGAAATTTTATTAGCTATGAAAACATATAAAGAACTCCAGGAGACTCACACAATGAGACTCATGAGAGCGGCTAAAGGAGCATCAGATAAATTAGCTGGATATTTTGAGAACATAGATTTTCTCAGAATGGATGATAATGGTAAACCTATTTATACTGCTAAAGATGTAGCATATAATTTAGAAAAAGTAGGAACCATTGTAGATAGTTTAGATAAACTAGAAACACGAATTAAAAAAGAAGTTAGAACAGATTCTCGTGTTCGTGGAGGAGGAGAAATTGGAATGTTTGAACGTTAAATAAAAAAATAAGAAATTATGGGATGTGGATGTAATAAAAATAAAAAACCTGCAGCAAATCAGAGTTATTCAGCTAAAATAAATTCTAGATTAGGATTTGATAGTGTACCTAATTCTAAAGATTTTCCTGCTACACCGATAAAGACAGAAGAGAAAGTAGAACCTAAATCTCCATCTTTATTTGCTAAAGCTTTGAATTTAGGAGAGGCTTTAGCAAACCATGTAGCAGATGGAATGAGTAAAGTCACTAAAGAACAAATGGCAGATAGATTAAGTGTATGCCAAAGGTGTCCATTTATATCAGGCGGGAATTGTACAAAATGTGGTTGTATATTATCAGTAAAAGCTGGATGGAAAACATCTGAATGCCCTGATAACAGATGGCCTATATTAATAGAAAAATAAAAATAATAATGGAAGAAATATTTCAACTTATAGAAGGTTATGGATTACCTTTAGTGTTATTGCTAGGAGCATTATACGCTTTATATAGATTCTTAGTATTTTCGTTATATGAAGTGAAGAATCAATTTTCACGTCATCACGAAAGGGCGGCTGATAATATGACAGAACTAAAAAAGAAAATAGATATAATTTTAGAATATATAAGAAATACAAAATGATATGGCAATTACAAGGAAACAATTAGTAGAGCATTATGGGTTTAGACCTACTAAGGATAATAAAAAACTATTAACCCGAAAAGTAGGAGGAGAAGAAACAATAGATGTATATGGAAACGTATTATTTTATCATGGAAAGGCAATCTTAACATTAGAATGGATGCCATCCGAGATGTTTTCCAGATATTTAGAAAAAATGATAAGTAGTGTTAAAAAGAAAATGAAATATGCCGAGAGAGAAATATGATCAAGAAATATTAGATGAAGCTATGCGAAATGCATATGCTATTGTAACTGGAAAATTTACATTAGAAACTTTAATGGATCTGTCCGAAGAAGTAGCATTACCATTTAATATAGAAAAAGAAAAGCCCGATTATGATGCAATGATCGAGTATTTTATAGAGACGGAAGAATATGAAAAGTGCGAACAGTTAGTAAAATTAAAAAATGAATCAGAATAAACAACAAGAAATTATAGGATGGAAAATAGTATTTATATACTTACTTGTAATGGTATTAGTTTATTTGGTTGGAACAATTATTTAAATAATGGGAGATTTTAAAAATATATTTAAAAATAGTAATGATTATAATGAGAAAACTATAATAGGTTTTATAGCGTTTGTTATTATGATCTTAATAATGTTAGCCGATCTTATTACAGGTTGGATAGGAAAAGATTTAGTAATTAATGAATTTGTATATGACTCATTCCTATTCCTAGTATTAGGATGTTTTGGGATTGCAGGCATAGAAAAATTCGCAAAAAAATAAAATTATGGCAGGAGAAGCAAAAGAATTTTTACACTCTGATGAGTTAAGTGAATGGGATACAGTATTTGATCCAGGTGGTAAACAAGAATATACTGAAGAACAATTAATACGCTTTGCAGAAATGTGGGCAGATATAAAACTAAAAAAAGATAATAATGAAAAAATGTGAATGTGGACAAACAAGTAATGTGGATGGATGGTGTGATGGCACTCATCAAAAAATTAAAAGTACTATTACAAAGGTTAAAGAAGCAGTATGTAAAGGAGTCTGTAAAATTACAGGAAACAAAATCCAACTTGGATGGTGTGGAACTAAATGCTGTTAAAATGACAAAAATAAGTGATCATGTAAGTTATAAAGAAGGTATTTATAGTGCTACTGCTTTACGAAAAGGAATAGAGAATACTCCTGGTCCAGATCAGTTAAAATGTATGATGGAAATTGCAGAGAATGTATTTGAACCTTTAAGAGAATGGGTAGGGGGACCTATAAAGATTAATAGTTTTTTTAGAGGTAAAAAATTAAATACTGCTATTGGGGGATCTAAAACTTCTCAACATATGAAAGGACAGGCTATGGATATAGATGATACATTTGGACATAAAACAAATGCTGAAATGTACTACTATATAAAAGATAATTTAGTATTCGATCAAATGATCTGGGAGTTTGGAGATGATTATAACCCTAATTGGTTACATGTTAGTTTTGTTACTCATAGAAAAAACAGAAAGAAATTAACTGTTGCATATAAAGATGAGTTTGGAAAAACTAAATACATGCATACAGAAAAACATGAGACTAGAACCGGAGGATTATCTCCAGATTGCGGACCAAGAATATGAAAAGAATAGGAGAATATGTATTTGAATGGGTAACTAGATTTAGGTCATATGTTTACTTTAAAAAGATTGATGCATCTACATCTGTCAAAGTTATTGTTATAGATGAAGATGGTAAATTAGGAACTAATTATGTTGCAGGACCAAGAGGAAATCAAGGCCCTAAAGGAGACACTGGCGATAGAGGGGCACAAGGCGACCAAGGTATACAAGGAATACAAGGAATTCAGGGGATACAAGGTATCCAAGGTGATAGAGGAACTCAAGGCGCTACAGGATCTCGTGGAGCAACAGGAACAACAGGAAGTCAAGGAGCAACAGGTGCCAAGGGAGATACAGGAGACCAAGGTATTCAGGGTATTCAGGGTGTTAGAGGAGATACCGGAGCACAAGGTACCCCAGGAGTTAATGGTGTATTAGATATAACTTCTGGCTTTGCAGCAGCGTTAGCAGTAACTGAAAGTAGAGGTATTTATACATTAACAATTAACGTTACTAATAGAAGCATTGTAGGTTTTGGTACTAAATCAGTAGCATTTACACTGAGATAAAAAATAATATAATAATGACATATTTAGAAGCAAGAGAAAACACAACAGTTAATAGACTATTTAATCATGATTCTGTGCCGGGTAATATAGAATTACCTTATCAGAATGATAAAGATATTAGATTTTTAAGAATAACTAATATAACACCTTTACCTTTAATATTAGATATATATGTAGAAGGTAAGCCTCCCCAAAGTCTAAAATATTATGTATGTAAAGATATTACTATTAACAATGGAGCAAGTTTAGAATTTAATGAAGATGATATTTTTATAGCCCCTGGATATAAATTAATGGTAAAAACACCAGTTGCTAATTCTTTTTCTGCAATATATAGATTAAAATAATATGAATCATTTTCAGATAGTACCCAGCTTTGTTAACACAAGAGAATTTTCTTGTGAGGCTAAATCATTTATAAAAAATGGTTATTATACTAATTCGCCTGCAGGTACATATGCCTATAGAGAATATTGGGAAGAGCAGACTCGTAGATGTATGGAAGGTTTTGAAGTAGGAGGAGTTAGAATTACAGGTGCTCACTATTTTTATTTAAACTTTACACAGATAAAAGCAACAGTTAAGCAAGGAAAAATAGAAAGAAAAGTATTAACATTTCCATCTTTTCTAGATATGGATTACTATTATTTTATGGAATGTGAAATAGCTAGAGAAAATGGACAAGGAATTATCGTAGCCAAAGCAAGACGAAAAGGATTCTCATATAAAAATGGAGCACTATGTGTATATCAATATAATTTTTACAGAGACTCTACAAGTATAATAGGTGCATATTTAAATGAATATTCTAATGCAACTATGAGTATGGCATTTGAAATGTTAAACTTTATTAATAAACATACAGCATGGGCAAAACGTAGAAATCCTGATAGAAGAGATTTTGTAAAAGCTAGATTTAAAGAAGTTGTGGACGGGCAAGAAGTTTGGAATGGATATAACAGTGAGATATTTACACTAACATTTAAAGATAACTTCTCAGCAGCTATTGGTAAAACTGCAGATCTAATGTTATTTGAAGAAGCGGGAAAATTCCCTAATTTAATAAATGCTTATATGGTAACGGCACCAGTATTTAGAGACGGTAATGTTATGATTGGTATGCCATTAATATTTGGTACAGGGGGTGATATGGATGGAGGATCAAATGATTTTGCTGAAATGTTTTATAACCCAGAAAAGTATTGGTTAAGGGCTTATGAAAATATTTGGGATGATGGAGGTGCTGGAACAAATGCTGGATTCTTTATTGATGATATGTGGTATAAGCCCGGAAAGGTAACTATGCCAGATGGAGAAGTTGTTAATATGGTAGATGATCAAGGGAATTCAAATAGAGAAGCAGCTGAAGTATTTTTAGATCAAGAACGTCAGATTTTAAAAACTACAGATTCAAGATCTACATGGGAAAAATATATTACACAATCTCCTAAAACACCTAGAGAAGCATTCTTAAAAACAAGCGGAAATATATTTCCTACTATTGAACTTAATACATGGTTAGCAGAAATTGAAACTACAAAAAAGGCACAAGATCTAGCTATGGTAGGAGAGTTGTATTGGGAAAAAGATAAAGTAAAATGGATGCCTAATAATGAACTTAAGCCTATTAATAAGTTTCCATTAAAACCTAATGAAGATAAAACAGGATGTATTGTTATATGGGAACATCCATACCATGATAAAACATCAGATGAAATTCCATTTGGATTATACATAGGAGGTACCGATCCTTATGACCAGGATAATTCTACAACTAGTTCTCTTGGAAGTACTTTTATATATAAGACATTCCAAAAATTTGATAAAACATATAATCTACCAGTAGCAGAATATACAGGTAGACCAGAGACCGCAAAAGAATATTATGAGAATATAAGAAAACTTCTTACATATTATAATGCGCAAACCTTGTATGAGAATAACTTAAAAGGTTTGAAGATATACTTTGAGCAGAAAAAATCTTTACATTTATTAAAATCTCAACCAAGTATATTAAAAGATATAGTAAATAGATCTACAGTATCTAGAGGGTATGGAGTACACATGAGTGAGCCTATTAAGATACAATCTGAGATTTATTTGAGAGATTGGTTGTTAGAAAAAAGAGCGGATACAGATGAAGGGGATAAATTAAACCTACATTCTATTTTATCTATTCCGCTACTAAAAGAATTAATTGCTTATGATAAACAGGGTAACTTTGATAGGGCAATAGCGTTTATGCTTTGTATTCTACATAGCCATGAAAACTATCATATAGATCTAGAAAGTCAGTTCGATCATGGACAAAGTGATAAATTCTGGCGTACAAACCACTTTAAAAAAAGAAAAGTATGGTAAACTAGTGGATTATTAAAATAAATTATATATTTTTGTAGGTTGAAAAACAGTACTGAATAATGGGAGATAATAACGGAGCATATGTATTAGCAGATTTACCTAGACAAAAATTGTCTCGTAGTGCTAAAGGCAAAAAGTGGGGACAGACCTGCATAGATGAATTAGAAAAAATCACATATAGTGAGATGGAATACAATGGTAGATCTTCTCGTTATAGAAAACAAGTTAACTATGATCTATATAATGGCAAATTAGATCAAGGAGATTTTCAATATGTTTTAAATCCTTTTGGAGTAAACGAAGCAGAATTCCCAGCTAAGATGCAACACTATGATATTATTTCTCCTAAGTTACAATTACTTATGGGGGAAGAAATAAAAAGACCATTTAATTTTAAAGTAGTTTCACATGATCCAGATGCTATATCTAAACTTGAAGCTATGAAAAAAGAGATGCTTATGGAATTTTTATATTCTGTAGTAGTACCTCCTAGAGAGCAAGAAGCTCAAATGCAAGAACAACAGCAATTAGCGGAAACAGACCCAGAAAAAGCTGCTCTATCAAAACCAAAAACTCCTGCTGAAATTGAAAAATATATTAATTATGATTATCAAGATATACGAGAAACAGTAGCACAACGTATCTTAGAATATCTTGTACGAGAAGACAACTTAGAAGTTAAGTTTAATCAAGGATTTAAAGATGCACTTATAGCGGGAGAAGAAATTTATTGGGTAGGAGATATTTCAGGGAATCCTACAGTAAGAGTATGTAACCCATTAGATATACGAGTAATATTAGATCCAGATTCTCCATACATTGAGGAATCTCAAGCAGTTATTGAAGAAAGATGGTTAACTATGTCTACTGTTATGGACGAGTATTATCAATCTTTAACACCTAAAGACTTAGATAGATTAGAAAGCGGAACAAATAGAGGTACAGATCAAGGTGGGGTTAACTACCCTTATAGTGAATTTAATATTGTTAATGTAGATAGAGTATTAGACACAGTAGGAAATGGAACTTTTGATCCTGCAGCTATTAGATCTTATAGACGAGATGGTATGATAAGAGTAATACAAGTAGAGTGGAAGTCTATGAGAAAGATTGGTTTAGTTACTTATACTGATGAAGCGGGAATTGAACAACAAGATATAGTAGATGAGATTTTTGAAATACCTGAATACGCAGAAAAGAAAGGAGATGTTTATACTTTTGATGATGTAGAATTAAAATGGTATTGGGTAAATGAATATTGGGAAGGTACTAAAATTGCAGAAGATATTTATGTTGATATTCGACCAAAGAAAAATCAGCGTAGAGATATGAATAATCCTAGTGATGTAAAGTCAGGTTATGTAGGGTATATTTATAATGAAAGAAATTCAGAATCTATTTCATTAATAGATCGTATGAAGCCGTTCCAGTACTTGTATAATATTATTTATTACCGAACTGAATTAGCTATTGCTAAATCTAAAGGTAAAGTTGCACTGATGGATATATCTCAAATACCATCTTCTGAAGGATGGGATGTTTCTAAGTGGATGTATTATTTAGAATCTATGGGTGTTATGTTTATTAATTCTAGGGAAGAAGGAAATAGATCTAGAGATGCTGCACCATTTAATCAATTCCAAAGTGTAGATCTTTCTATGGGTAATTATATAAATACTCATGTACAATTATTAGAGCAAATTAAAACTGAACTCGGAGAACTTTCTGGAGTAAGTAGACAAAGACAAGGTCAAGTAACTTCTTCTGAGTTAGTTGGAAATACTGAAAGAGCGGTTACACAATCTTCTCATATTACAGAATACTGGTTCTATAATCATAATGAATGTAAGAAAAGAGTATTAAGCGCATTAGTAGATGTAGCTAAGATGAGTTATAGAAAAGGAAAAAAGATACAATATATTGGAGACGATATGCAAAGAACTTTTTTAAATATTGAAGCAGATGACTTTACTAATTCTAGTTATGGAGTATTTGTTTCTAACTCAGCTAAAGATGATAAAGCTTTAGAAACTTTAAAAGGATTAGCGCAATCTGCATTACAGGCGGGAGTTGTATCATTTACTGATGTAGCTAAAATATTAAATTCTGATTCAATAGTAAAAGTGAAAAAAGAATTAGAAGCTTCACAGATTCAAGCTGAACAGAAACAACAAGAAGCTAGTCAAGCTGAACAGCAGTCTTTACAACAACAAGCTCAAGCTCAACAACAGTTTGAGATGATGAAAGAAGATAGAGAAGATCAACGTACTTCGATGGATAATCAAACAAGAATTGAGGTAGCCAGAATAAATGCTGAGGCTAAAATGATTGATGCTGATGAGAACAATGATGGTTATGTAGATCATAAAGAAGCAGAGGATGGGGCTAGACAAGCTGCTGATAATGCTAAAGCTCAAATGGAAAGAGAAAAAATGCAAGGTGAACTAGGTCTAAAGAAAGAAGAGTTACAAGAAAAGAAAAGAGCCAATAAAGCAGACGAAAGTATAAAGCGTAAAGCCGCAACTAACAAACCAACTAATGGGTAGATTCTACAAAGAATATTTAAGAGACATGTCTTATAAAAATGCTTCTAGTAAAGTAGAAAGGAGATATTCTATGGGAGGAGATTGGACTGGAGGTAGAGAAGATATTACTGGTATGGGGATGGCTCATTTAACAGACGGATCTTTAATTAGTCCATATAATCCACAATATGTTCCTGGTGTACAAATGGGGGGTAGTGAAGCTCCTAATCCAAGTGGAGATTATGTCTATAGACAAAACGCTAAAAAACCTATAAGATTTTATGAATTTGGAGGAGACATAAAGCCTTTAGATGAAGATGGAAATGAAAGACAAATGCCTAAGCTTGATACAGCTAATTCTATAATCACAAATAATAAAAGGAGTGCAATGACGAGCGAGGAGGCAGCTATGTATTCTATTGATAGTGCAAATGCAGTTTCTACTTTTGATTGGTTTAAAAGTTTAGGAACACAAACTACAGATGGTGTAATTAATGTTTTTGAAAATCTTAAAAAGAAAGTGACAGGCAGCGACAGCGACTCTCCACCACCTAAGCAAGGAGCTACTATGACTACTGATGATGGTGTGAAAATGAAATTTTTGAATGATGCTTGGATTCCTGATAAAGGATCTGGTAATGTAGAGACATATCAATTAAATTTAAAAGGAAAAAAAGGTAAAAGCTCTGCTTCGAAAGACTACGTACCTGAAGGAACTAAAAAGAACGGTAAGTATTTACATTATACTGAAGAGGGGCCTAAATGGCTAGATGATCCATTAGGTGTTTCGTTTGAACAAGAAGCTTCTGAGGGTACAGTTAAACCATTTGCATCTGGTTATGAATATATTAAGGGTCAGGGCTGGACTTATAAAGGCGGCGTTCCTGCAGCTCCTACTGTTAAAGAAAAGGACAAGAAAAACTGGAGAAGTAGAATACAAGATGAAGAAGATAAAAAGATTATAAAGCTCCCATCAAGATCAATAGAGCAAATCTCAACCTCTGACTTAGAAATGGAATTACAAAAAGCAGCACCTTTTGAATTGAGAGGAAATTCTGATTATTATACAACAGAGATAAAAGGTAAGCGTGGGGGTTCTTATGTGAAAGGAGATGATGGTAAGTCTGAAATGAATTTAAGAGATCAAGCAGGTAGATTAGTTTGGTCAGGAACTCAAGCAGAATACCAAGAAAAGTATGGAGACTTTCTTGAACAAGGAACAACTCAATCTGGTGAACGGAGAAAAGATAGATTATATCTAAAAGAATATGGTGGGGACACAGGCGAATTAGATTCATTAAAAATGAAGACCCTAGGAATAAACATGATGCCTACAGATAACCCAACTTGGACTCCTATTGATCCAGACTCTGGAACTGTTACAGTAAATCTTCCAGAAAAATCGCCAAAGTTTTTATTAAATAAAAACGGGTGGGCAGATGTAGATGAGTATAGAAAAAAAGCTAAAGATTCTAAATTTATTAAAGGTACTCAAGATCTAGTTATTACAGATGGATTTGATATTGATAATGATGGAGTGTGGGGGAATAAAACTTACAATGCAATAAATCAAGATTTAGTAAATAAACAATTAAATAATTATACTAAATCAAACTTTACTGAGGATCAGTTTACAGCTCAAATATATAAAGAATCTACAGGAGATAATTCTGTTGTTTCTGGTGCAGGAGCTATGGGTATTGCACAATTTTTACCAAGTACATTTAAATGGGCAAAAGAAAAAGGATGGATACCGGAAACATCAAAGATTACTGATGTAGCTGCTCAATCTTTAGCTCAAAGAAGATACATGGATTATCTATATGAAGATAGAGACAATATAAAATCTGCTAAAACTAGCAGTGAAAGACAGGCGCGTACATTTGCTTCTTATAATATGGGTCCAGGTAATTTTGATAAGTTTTGGAAGAAGCTTTCTAAAAAAGAAAAAGCAGCGGGATGGGGTACGTGGTATAAAAAAATGAATAACGAAACTAAGATGTATGTTCTTTGGAATATGGATAGAGCGACTTATAAAAAAGATTATTCAACTCCATATAAAAATACGCGAGGTGTAATGACTTCTAAATGGAATGATGTAAACTATGGTTTTAATAACTATAAAAACAAAAAGTTAAAATATAGATATTAATAAAACGCTATAATAAACAATAAAAAATTTATTTTTTCCTTTCAAAAGGTTTTTTTATGTAATTAATTAAATATATTTTTGTAAATTCTTAAAAAAATAAACTATGTCAACAGAAACCAACGAAAATTCACTAGAGGGATTTAAAAACTTAGCAGCAGATATAATGCCTGCTGAGAGTATAGAAGTAAAAGAAGTAACAGATGTACCAGCAGATGATCTTGAAACATTAGGATCAGATACAGGTATTGTAGATTTAACTCCAGGAAATAACCTGGAAAAAGAATCAGAAGCTCCAGAGAGTATGGATGAAACTACGGAGGATAAAAAAGAAGATAAGGAAGTACTATCTGCAGATAATTTAGAGATACAATATAAAAATGAAATCCCTGAAGGAGAATCTACAGAAGAAGAGTTAGCAGAAGGAGAAGAGGAAGAAATATCTCAAATTGGAGTTGTTGCTAATTTCTTAAAAGAAGAAGGTATTGTTGATTTTGATTCTGAGGAATTTGAGGACACTGAAGAAGGGTTCGCAAAAGTTATCCAGAGTGAAATATCAAAAGGAGTAGAAAAATATAAAGAAGATTTAGAACCTTTAGCTAAAGAGTTTTTAACTTATATAGAAAAAGGCGGAGATCCTTCTAAGTTTGTAAAAGCTACAAGCGATGTAGACTTCAGCAAAATAGATGTTAAAATGATTGACGGAAAAGAAAATCTACAAAAGCAACTAGTAGCTGAACTAATGCGTAAGGAAGGATATAGTAATGATGAAATAATGGAAGATGTAAAAGATTTTACAGATGGAGGACTCATTGCTAAAAAAGCTAAACGAGCTTTAACTAAATTAAAAGACTTACAATTAAAAGATCGTGCTTCATTATTAGCAGATCAAGAAAAAGCAGAAGAGACAAAAAAAGAAGAGTATCAAACTTTTTTGTCTAGTTTAAAAGAAGATATTGAATCTAGAGAAGAGATCGCTGGGTTTTCTATTAATACAAAATCAAAAAAGGATTTCTATAATTATATAACTAAAGTTGACCGTAAAACAGGAAAGACTAGATTAGTATCAGATTCTGAGGCTGATCAAGATTCTCAATTAAAGATGGCTTGGTTATATTATAATAAGTTCGATTTTAAACATGTTGAAAAAAAGGCTAGAACAAAAGCCACTTCATCATTAAGAGCTAGTTTAGAACGTGCGAGTGGAGTATCTACTCGTAAGCTTAAAAGTAAAACACGTACTAAAGTAACTAATAGTGATGTTGATTTCAGTTTGTTTGCAAACGCACTTAAAAAGTAAAATAATTTAATAACTAAAAAAGAAAAAGTGAATGGCTATAAACGGATTGCAACTTTACAAAACAAAATGGCATTCGGGATTGACCCAACAAAATCACCTTTCGTCAGCATATTTAACTGAGCCTGAAGTAATGAGTACATTAGTTACTCGTATCTTCGGAATGCAAGGATCTAACCCTATCCAATATTTAACAAGTGGAATGGGAAGATCTAATGAAATCGGTAACAGAGAATATGATTGGCACTTACAAGGAGATGATGAGAAGGCAATTCCAGTGACTGGAAATTTAGGCGATGGTGGAGTAACACCAGGTTTAAATAGAACAACTTTCCGAGTTAAGTTCGGAGAAAAATGGTTCGCTAACCAAGAAGTGTTAGTGGCAGATGATAGATCTTACAGAGTGAGAGTAATGGAAGATCCATATTTTGATGGATCAGACTGGATTTACACGTTAAAATTAACGACTCCAGATCCAACTAAATTCATGGATCCACTATTGATTAATGCTGGTTCTGAGTTCTCGAAAGAGTACACTACAGTACCTGAATTCTCAACTGGTGGTAACACTACATTTAGTGCTCCATTTAAAATGAGAAATCATTTATCGACTTTAAGAAAGTCTTATACAGTAACAAGATCAGCAGCAACTGATGCTCTTGTTATACAACTAGCTGATCCAGCTAACCCAGGTAAAAAAACTACAGTATGGACAAGATATGCTGAATGGGAAGCAATGGCTCAGTGGTACAGAGAGATTGAAAGATCATACTGGTACTCAACATTCTCTGCTAACGCTAATGGTGTTACAGATATGTTAGGTAACAACGGTCTTCCAGTTTATGAAGGTGCTGGAATTAGAGAGCAAATCGCTCCAGCAAACAGACGTTACTATTCTGATTTATCAGAAAATATTATCAGAGATTTCTTAATTGATCTTTCTTATAATGTAATGCCTGAGTCTTCTAGAGAGTTTGTTGCATTTACAGGTGAGTATGGATTCGCAGAATTCGACAGAGCTATGAAAACTGCAGCTTCAAATTGGACTCTAGTAGATTCAACATTCATTACTGGTAGCGGGCAAAACTTGTCTTTAGGTGGACAATTCAAAACTTACCTAGGATTAAATGGTACTAAGATTACTCTTAAGCATTTACCATTATATGATAACACAGTAATCAACAGACAATTACATGCTGATTCTGGAAGACCTATTGAGTCTTACAGGTTCACATTCCTTGACTTTGGTATGGCAGGTGGAGAATCAAACATCCAAGCTGTTCATAAAAAAGACTCTAAGGATATGATGTGGCATACTGCTGGTTCTGTAGATCCATTTGGAAATACAGCTAAATCTGTTAACACTATGCGTTCTGACAACCTTGATGGTTATTCAGTACACATGTTAACTGAGTGTGGAATTATGATTAAAAATCCTATGGCATGTGGTGAGTTGATTTGTACTAAAGTAGCACAAAACTAGATTAATAAATTAAACATTAAACATGAAAGGAAAAATAATTTTAAAGGCTTTAGAAAGACAATCTTGGTCAGGATTTAGCAGATTCCCTAAATGTAAGGATACGGTAATAGCTTCCCTCGGAAGAGGGGGCTATGCTACCGGTCTTACTGAAGCGGATGAGAAAAAACTTGAAGCAGAATTGCAAATGAAGCCAGGTACTCTTGGTAAATATTCCGAGTACTGGAGAGACTATACAGTAATTCTTAATGATAAGGATAAACCCTTAGTATTAGATAGACCACGAGATTTTATAGATTATAAAATTTTAATGGCTAGTAACCGTGTAGCTAATTCAGTAAATGAATTATCTTCTTGGCCTAAAGCAGAATATGTAATATATGATGCTGAAGAAGACGCTAAAAAAGATAATTTAAAAATTAAAGAAAAGCGTAAAGCATATAAAGAATTTAATAGCATGACCTCAACTGAAATGAGAAATGTATTAAAATTAATGGGTAAGAAAGCAGCTAATGCTTCAGATACATTAATTGAAAATACACTTGCAGATATTTTAGATAAGGACCCAGCAATATTTAATGAAACTATGGCTATGCCAGACTTTAAAACAAGAGTATTAATAGAAGATTTGGTAGCTATAAATGCATTACGTATTAGAGGCGGACATTATATGTTCGGCGATAGTGCTATAGGTCACGACCTAGAAGCAACGTGTATATATTTAAAAGAACCAAAAAACCAGGACATTGTATTATCACTTAAGTCAAAACTTAAAGCTAGTAAAAAATAATGACATTAGCGGAAATGCATATAGAATTCAAAGTGGGGTTAGATAAGACTGATAGTCTTAACTACCCCAATTTTGAACCTGAAGAAATCGACTTGTGGCTTAATAGGTCACAGGACCGTTTTGTAAAACAACGTTATTCACATGATCCGAAAAATGAAACTTTTGAGTTAACTCAGAAACGAACGGATGATTTGAGAAAAGTAGTAACAGAGGTAACATTAATTCCATCTGCAACGCAAACCCCAGTTAAACCTAATGGTATTCTTTTTGAATTACCAGATGGCACAACCGGTACGGACATTTATTGGTTCGCCATTAACGAAGAATGCGAAATTCGTTATGAAGACTGCAATGGCAGTTGGGTAGATGAAAGAAATGGTGTCTATGCTATTCAGCACGACGACTATAATAAACTTGTAGATGATCCTTTTAACCAGCCTACTAAGGATGTGGTTTTAAGATTGATGCATGGTCGATTTGCTGAGTTACTTACTGACGGGACTTTTACAATAAATCAGTACTTTTTGAGATATATAAGACAACCAATTAGATTAGATATATTAAATACACCAGGTGTTTCCTGCGAATTAGCCGAACACACGCATGCTGAAATATGTGCAGGCGCTGTAACAATGGCATTAGAGAATATAGCTAGTCCTAGATTTCAATCTCATATTATTTCAGAAATGACTCAAGAATAGTAAAATAAATAATTAATTTTAAAATAAAAAGTAATGGCAAGACATGAAAATTATAAAATCCTAATCGGAAAAGATGTAGCAAGAACTGCAGCTTTAACTGTAGCTAACATCGCTGATGGGGAAATAGCTGTTGTAAAAAACGACATGACTATAATGAATGCAGGTGATACTATCGCGAATAGTGAATACTGCTATATTGTTCAAGGAGTATTTGAGAATGGTGTGAGAGTAGCTCCACGTTTCTCAGCTAAAATCCAAGGAGCACAAGTAACTAAATGGGGAGGAACTTCTTTCCAAGCTGCAGTACAGCAAGTAACAACAGTTGGTGCAGTAGCAGCTGGTGCAGGTTCTGTAAATTTAGTAAACGCAACAGAGTATAGATTATCACTAATCTTTACATTTGATAAAGTAATAGGTTCAGAAAGACAATTAGTAAGACGTTTTTACTATACTTCAGATTCAACAGCTACACAAGCTGAAATTACTGCGGCTATGGTTTTAGCAATTAACGGTGATGATGTTGCTAAAGATTTAGTAGTAGCAGCACAAACTACAGGAGCAGTAGCTACTGATAGTGGTTTAACAATAACTGCAAAACCACAAGCTTATAAAATTATTGACGGTTACGAGCAAGTAACATTTAAAACTGTAATGGATGCAGGTTTTTCTGATGGTGGTACAACTACTTTAGGAGAAGCACTTCCAAATTACGGATCTGGTACATTTGCTCATGTTTCTGATTTAGAAAGAGCAGCATTAGGATATGACGGTATAACGAATCTTATGAGATTCCCAGTACCTTCTTACCCAGTATATGCTGTTTCTACGGCTACGTATGATGTATATGCTATACAGCATTCTGACAGACATGCAACAGCTAATCTTAACAAAGATGGATTAAGTCCAGAGATGACATTAGTAGCTATGCCAGTAGGTGCAGGAGATCAGTTAGCTTTTGAAGGGGAAATTAATCCTTGGATGGCTTCAACTCCAGGTAACTTTGCTAACGTAGCACTGTAATAAACTAAATCAATAATTTTAAAAATATAAGATAATGGCAAATATAATAGAAAAAAGAGCAATAAACGGTAACATTGAGTTAGCGTCAGTTGCTATAGTATATGATGGATCAGCAGCTGGATCAGCATTCGTTTCGGATGCTATGATTCCAGTAGGTTCTACTATAACAGGTGTTTACTTAAATACTAGTACTGCAAACGGAGGTGTTTTAGCAGGTACCGGAACACTAAGAGTAGCAGTAGGTGGAGCTACTAATTGGGTTACTGGATCTATTGCTGCAGCTGCTTGTAAAGCAGGCCCTGCAGTACTATACTCAGGTGGTAACCAGTCTGGAGCAATCCATGTAACTGCAGGTGGTACAGTAACAGCGGTTAATGGCGTACACTACATCACAGTAGCGTACGTTAGAGGTAACGCGTAAGCAGTTTAATAATTTTACATAATACAGGAGGGAGAAATCCCTTCTGTATCTATGTATATAAAAAAGTATATGAATGGCTATAAAGTTAAACTTCAAAGTTGCTGAAGCATGTGATAGTAAAAGTATTTTATTTACCGATACAACTGGTGCATATTCCACTAATAATACTACTGGATGGGGAAGTCCAAACCCTCTACTGGGAGCAGTCATAGATGTAGAAATAATTATCTTAGCTCCAGATGGGAATACGTATGTTATTTCTATGTTAAATATTAATGGAGATCTTCCTAATTCTACTAATGGAATATTTAATATTCATATGGGATATTTAGGTGGAACTGCAGGACACGTAGTTCAACAGGGGGTATATAATGTAGAATATCGTGTTATATACGATGATGGAACTCCTACAGGACAACTTGTATCATTAAGAAAATACATACTTGCAACAAGTGTAATTAAATGTTGCGTCCATAAAATGTTAGCAAATTTAGATATGTGTGATGACTGCCCTTGTGGTGAAGATAAGTCAAATGCATTAGAAGCTTATACTCTTTATAAAGCCATGTTATATGCTTATAAATGTGGTAGTACTGTCAAAGCAGGAAAGATGGCTACCCAAATAAATAAGATGTGTAACTACAGAGGTACTTGTTCATCTTGTACTTCATAAAAAAAGAGTAAATAATGGCATGTAATAATTGTAACAATGGATGTGTTAATCCACAAACTTGCGCGTGCGACTGTACGTCTTGTGCTGAAGCAAACTCGTGTGATATTCCTGTAGGAGATACAGGTCCTCAAGGGCCTGCTGGGCCTATGGGTCTTCCTGGAGTAAATGGTACAGACGGTGTAAACGGAACTGATGGTACAGATGGTTGTACTCTTTTAGATGTTTATATTTCAGACGGTAGTGATGGGAATGTACAGGGTGACGTAATAGTTACTACTGGACCTACGCCTACGCCTTGTAATCAAGTTATTAATGCCGGAAATATAATCCAATCAGTAATTAACCAGGGAGCTCTTATTCCATCAGGAATAATTGTAATGTGGTCTGGTCCTTTAGGTTCTATTCCTCTTGGATGGAGTCTTTGTGATGGTACCGGAGGTACACCAAACCTTGCAGGAAAATTTATAGCTTCTTATGGAGCAGGGGATCCAAACTTTGGTGCAGTTTTAGCAGCAGGGGGTAGTCCTACTGTTACACTTTCTAAATCTAATATACCTGCTCATGTACATAATATAGGATCATATAGTGCTAATATAGCTATGTCTGGAGCTCATGCTCATAGATGGAGAGGATGGTATGCGCTCGATGCTTTACCAGATCAACAGGAATGTAAAAGCCGATTTAGAATTGGTAGTGACGCATTAGAGTGGTGTACAGCAAGACCTAATGATGGAACAACTGATTGTACAGGTGATGCGGATCCTAATTGTGGGGCTCACACACATAATGTATCCTTAACAGGTAATTCAGGAGACGGACAAGCAGATAGTCTTAATTTTCCACAAGGTGTTCCTTTTAATATATTACCAGCGTTTGTAACCTTAGCATATATAATTAAAAATTAATGGGATTTAAACCAATTACACAAGAAGACCTAATTTATAGGTTAAATAAATTAAAATGTTGTTTTGCAACTAAGGCAGCAGAAGTAACTGATAAACAGCGTCTAGGCAAATTATGCAAAGATGAAATGTGTAATTTAAAACTTTTAGGAGCATACATTGAAATGATTGAATGCTATGCCCCAATTCCATGTGACTGTTATAAAGAATGGGTAACAGATGGAGAGTTATATTGGGATGAAACTACACCATTTAGTGCAGGACAAGTTGTTAAAATATTCCCAAGACCTAATGCAAACATAGGAGAATTTTTATACTTAAGGTGGCAAAACGCTTTACCACAACCCTCTGGCACAAACTGTTTTGATCCTGTATTAGGTTGGGCCCCTTGTTGGTCCGGTATATACGGAATAACTCCAGGAGCATGGAGTGTTTGTGGCAATTTAAAAGTTGCATGGGAAGCTAGAGGAAGTTTAATATGGAATGATGCACTTACATATGATATAGGAGATATAGTAAAATTTATGGGAGGAGGCCCAGGAGCAATACAAACAGGAAGAGGCAAGTATTACATCGCTGCTTCTTCTCCTACTACTACAGGATCTGGTTTTTTTGAAAGCGGTCATTGGGTAGAATTACAATGTTTTAACGAACCCGGATAAAAAATATAATAAATGGCAACATCAGATAATTTTGAAAAACAGTTTACAGGAAGAAGTGTCTTAGCAAACTTGACAGCTAATCCTCCTACTATGGGAAACGTTCCAGGAGCTCTTGGAGTTGCAGATGCTCCTTATAGTAGTTGTACAATAGTATCAGCTTCAGCTCAAACATTTGGAGTCGGAGCTTCAACAACTACCTTTGCTGATGGAGACATTTTATTTTATTCAGACGGTTACAGAATATATGATTCTACTGGAGTAGCAATGTTAGGTGCTGAAGCAACAATAGCAAATAATAAAACTGGTGGTGTAAGAGCTGCTCCTCAAGCTGTTACATTTATAAAAGTTCCTGATTATTTATCTTCTACTGTAACAGCAGGTCAGGATCCTGGCGCAGGTAATTCTACAGGTGCTATATTTTGGGCATTTTTTAATGGCATGTATGGAGGTATAAAAGCAGGTGTTGTTGATATGAATGGTAATGGAGGAAAAGGAAAGTTTTTTAATCATCTAAATATAGGCCAATCAGGAGTAGCTCCAAATGATGGCCAGCTAAAAGATTCTATTTGTGATGGTCGTATGGTTTCTTTTTGTTGTCACATAGGCGGTAAAGAGGCTCCGGGATTAATTATTAAAAAACATGACTGGAGTGGAGCTGCAGATAACAATAGTTATAGTGTATTTAGATTTTCTACAATTAGTAGTATGGGGGCTCCAAATTTATACGGAGGAACTTCCCTAACTGGAGACCCTGTAGAAACATCAATAGGAGCTACAACTGAAAGTAATGATGGAGCTAGAATGGGTATATTGAGTGTAACCAAATCAGATTTAGATCCTACTTCTTCTAGTTATAACTTATTTAAATTTGCTACTATTATACAAGACAAGGTAGGAAGTCCGGTTGCACAAAACGATTTCGCAACTGTACAAGTTTTTAACCTTAGTGCTATTACAGGCGTAATATCTAACGCTTCTCTAATTACTGCTCCACAAGCTGTAGTAGAACAATTAGATAGAGGTCCTATATCTTGGCCACAAAGTGCAAGTACTGCAAGTAGATATTTTAGTATGCATAGTTGTTTTACTAGTGATAGTAATACAGATAGTTGTACACTTTATTTCGGTTGGTTTGATAGTACTTCTGTACCAGGAGGAGAATTAAAAATAAAATATATAACATTAAATGCTACTAACGCTATAACTGCTTCTTCTCCAGTTAATTATGGACATATAGAAGATGGGGCAGGAAATAATATATGGAATGGGATGAATGGCCCATCAAGAATAATTGCAGGTATTTGGCCAGACCCAGTATACAGTGATCGTATCCTATTTTTATGTCCAGAACAAATAGATAAATTTAATCTATCAGTTATAGCATCTGCTCCAGCTTGGACAACTAATTATCCAGAAGAATATGGAGACCCAAACAATCCTGAAGTCTACAATATAGGAGTAATAGATAATGCTACAAATCCTGCAACTGCACAATTTGGTTTTGAAGGGACACCTGTAGCAACTACTTTTATAAGATATGGAGCTCCAGCAGAACATATATGTTCTAATAATATTATAGTACCAGAACTAGATGTAAAAAGATGTGATACTGTAGGTACATATACACTAGATTTAAATAAAAACTTATGGAAAAATACTGTATTGCCTACTGGGGCTGAGATGAATTTAATTACTTCAGTAACAGGTACTGATTTTAGAGGACTATCTTTTAACATGTATACTGCAATGTTGAGTATTTGGGATTCTCCTACACCATCAACATTAGCTTATCAAATATTTCATCCTGATTTAAATACAGTAACAAATCCTACAGCTGTTACAGCTAATGCAACATGGGAAAAATATAATGCATTTACAAACACAGTAGGACTTTCTAGTACAGTTACTGGTGCAGCTATTAGTGCAGCGCACCTTTGTAACATACATTGGTTTATGGGTAAAAAAACAGGAGCAGCCCAAGAATATGGTTTTGGTTTATTTGATCAAAGTGCTAATACAGTGAGTAATGTTGTTGGGACCCACATAAATTTGGCTACTTTTATGGGTGGCGCTCTTACAGGGTTAGCCCCAGTTTCTATTGCTGGAGCTCAGGCTGGGAATCTAAACCCACAAGTTAGTCTAGTTGGTGGATACATGTATATTGCAATAGGTACAAGAATTGTTGCATATGATACAAATGCAAATACATATACATTATTAGCAGGAGTTGCTCCTGCATCTATTAATGATATATGGTTAGAATTTGATGGAACAGGTATTAATGGATATACATTAAAAGGTACTACAGGAGTAGCTGGTGCTCAGATAGCTTATGATGTAAACCAAGGAACTGGAGCATTTACTGTTCTAGGTCCAGTCGTTACTAATCCCGGTGGATTTGCTTGGCCTGGAAAATCTTTAGCAACAGCTTATGATAGTTCATTTCGTAATTGGTTATCTTTCCCATTAAAAATATTTGGGACAGATCCAAATTTTATTGCTGTAAGTAATTACTGTGCCTCAACTCCTGTAATGGTCTGGAATTGGGCTAGTTTAAATATAGCCGGATGTTTTACTTGCTCTGTTCCTGCAAGTACTACATATCATACAAATGCTACTTCTTGTGAAATTTATGGAGCAGCATCTGCATCTTATCCAACTTGTAGAGACTGTATAGATGCTATAGATAATCAATGTTCTTCTTTTATACCGTGCTGTGCTATAGGAAATTCTGGATATAATTCTGGGCCTATACATTTACCTGCAGTAACAACAGATGCGGTAACTCCTGGAGATGTTTATTCAGTTAGTGCTAACGGAAATACACCTGAATGTTCTGTAGCTTTTACTCCTCAACAGCAGATACTTATGTCTTTTAATAATGCTATAGATGGTGGTAATAATAATATTGTAGAAATACCTAGTCTTGTTGGTAGTGGGACAGTAATACCAACTCTTACAGCCGCTTCAGGTATAACCTTTTCTCAAGGTGATGTAAATGATATTGCTTTTGATAAACATAATAATCTTGCTATAACTCAAACAAATAATAATATTTGGTTATCCGCAATACCTGGATATGAAAGTCCGCCAGTAACATTTAGCCCAGGTTTTATACAATGGACATGTTCTGACTATGATTACACAGCTGCAGGACATCTTGTTGTTGCTTATAATTTTGCAGGTGATGCATATTTTGTAAAATATAATCAGGATTTAGTTAGTATAACTCAAGTTTCTAATTTTACAAACGTTGGTATTTCTGTAGGCCATGATATTTCAGTTGATTATAATACAGGAGATTATTGGTTAATAGGAGATAGTACTAATTCTGGAGGACTAAATGATTTAATGACTATAGATGATGCTAGTGGAGCATCTAGTTTAGTAAGTGATTTATCAGTAATATGTTCTTATGCTGCTGGAGAGTTCACTTGTGGTGTAGAGTCAGTAAGAGCATCAGGGTCTACTACTTCTTTATATATAATTTCAGCTGTACCGTCTGGATCAGCTTATACATTAAAACTAAGAGAATTAAATTCAACAGGTACAGCTCAAATAAGTTCAATAAGTTTATTAAACCCTATTACAAATACATTAAATTGGGATGAGCATCCAAATGGGATGGCTATAAATGATCTATGTGAAAAATGGTTACAAGCACCGGATAATGTAAATCCTGCTATTGTACCATATGCTGATTGTGTAAGTTGTTTTACTAATGTTTCTACTGCAAGTTGTTGCTTTAGTTTAACTAATTGTGTTACAGGTGTAGTAACTTATAGCCAATCTAATCTAACTGCTTATATAGGTCAAGTAGTTCAAGATGCTTCAGGGAATTGTCTTACAGTAGCTACTAGTCTTGCTTGTATTTCCCCGGCACCTTTTACTCCATCAGGACCACCTTTTGCAGATTGTATTTCTTGTTCAACACCTACTGTTTGTTATAAATTAACAAAGTGTGGTGATCCATCTAATGTAATATATACAACAGGAATTTTATCTCCTTTTATACCAGGTCAGGTAGGAGGAGTTGTTCAGTTAACTGGTGAGCTTTTTTGTAGAGAAGTTGCTATAGATTCTACTTGTACATTACCACAAGTGGCTGTAACAATAGTTAATACACCTTCAGATTGTTCTGAATGTAACTTTTATATTGAATTAAGAGAGTGTAGCAGTGGTGCTATTATGTTAGTAGACTATGCAACTAGTTTAGCATTTGTTCCTTTTTTCGGAACACTAAATGCTCATACTGTTACATTAGGAGGAGTTGCTCAAGCAGGTTGCTGGAACGCTATAGGTGTTTTTGGCCCAAGCGCAACAGCATATCCTACAGGAGCTATTGTTACTACATCTACTAATTGTGTAGCATGTAGTAATCAAGGGAGTTGTTTCTTGTTAACTCACTGTTGTGGCCAAGGTTTTGTAACAAGTCAGATTGTAGGAACAGGATCAGGTGTAGCAGGTACTGATATAGGACAAGTAATTGAAGCAGAAGTAACTGTAGCGGGTATTGTTTACCCAGGATGTTGGACAGTATCACAACCAGGATCACTAAATTGTTCACTCGCACTTCCAAATATAGATGTAACAGTATTAAACTCAACAACTGTAGGTTCGCCTATAGGAACTAATTGTCTCGACTGTCCTACTAGTCCAGACCCATGTTCTTCTGACTGTGATTTATTAGTTACATGTGTTCCGAATGCGGGACCAGATATAAATATATCCCCAGCAGATGCAGCACTTGTAGGAACTGATGCAGTTACAATACTAGGTTCTCCACTTTGTTATCAGATATGCCCAAGCGGAAATCCTTTACATGGTACCCAATTATTTTATGGGAACCAATTAGGAATAGATTATTCTAGCGGTGCTCCTACACCAAACCTTTCTGGAGGATCATTAATGAATGATTATGATAGTGTCGGAGCTGCTGATTATAGTACAATGGGAGGAGCAAGTTGTTGTGCTAATAAAGCAGCTACTATTGGTGCTACTGTATATAACGAAGGTGATATAATGTTTTATACAGACGGTCATCTAATATATGATTCATCACATAATTTAATGCTTGATAGTACAGGAGCTGCAGCAGGATTATTAGGAGGGGCCAATGGACAACCTGGTTTCGAAAATAGAAAATTCGCACAACAACAAGTATTATACTTTCCTAAAACAGATGGGGGAATCACAAATGGATTATACCATCAATGGTATATTGTATGTAATACTGTTGATGATGGACCAATATATCGTTCTATTGTAGATATGACTCTCAATAGCGGTAAAGGACAAGTCTTAGTAGCAGGTAAGAATACAGTAGTTATAGCTAATGGAATTCCTACTGAGCACATGTGCGTAACAAATACAAGAACTAGCGCTACTGCTCAAGATTATTATTTTTATTATAGACATAAAATGAGTAGTAATGTTGATTATGCTGATCTAGGTATACGAGGAATTAAAATTACAAATGGTGTTTGGGGAGCTCCTTTTGTAGCAGGAGACCTACCATCAAATTTCATGCTAGCAACTTATACACAAAAACAAAGATGCTCTGGAGAAATGTTAGTATCTCCTAATAACAAAGTACTTGCTATGTGTGGCTTATGGAGAAATGATGCGGCTAATGATGATGGTGCAGGTTATGCATCTTTTTCTATAAACATGAGTGATGGAACACTAACAGGACCTGGAGACCCTGCAATAAGGGTAAATAATGGTTACAACGGAGGTGCAAATAATGGTATATTACAATATCTAGGAGCTATTGGTACAGGTATATTTGGAGGATCAGCACCTGATATGTGGGGTGAAATAGCAGGATCTATTGCTATTACTCAAAATGGAGACTATGTATATTGGGCCATTGATTATACACCTGGATTCCTACAGTCTGCGGGAGTGCTAGTTAGAGATCCTGTTGGTAGTTGGAGAGATAGTCTTCCTTCTCCTAGCCAATCCAACTGGACAATGAGGGGTTATCCAGATGATACTACAGTTAATGGTTGGAGAACTTTTTCACCAGTAGAACCAGTAACTACAGGAGATATAGCTTTAATGCCTGATGGAAATATTGCTTTTGCTATGCAAAATGTAGTTGAGGCCGATCTATATAAAGGAAAAATAGGTACTGCTCCTCCACCTGATGGAAATTCAAGTGCATGTATTGGAGTAATTGTAAACTCGGAAAGTCCTAATCCTACAGATATAGGCAACCAAATAGATGGTGATATGGGTGCTCCAGGTCCTAATATGCTTGCAAGTATTTATAATATAGGAGGAAGAGTTATGGGAACAAAATTCCCTACATATTTATGGGGACCTTGTGATTGCGACCCAAGCCTTATACAAGCAATTAATATAACAAACACTTATCCAAACTGTAGTGATGCAAATTGTGTTGGTGGAACTGGTGGACAAGATGGATTTGAAATTACAGAATGTGAGTGTACAGGAGGAGGAGCTGTAACTAATTTATGTGATATATCAAATGTAGCTAATCAGCCTCCAGCAATGGTTGCAAATGGCAAGTCTTGGTCTCCTACATGTCAGAGCCCAGGACCTCAAAGAATAAATGCATTAGTAGCTGCAGTTCAAAATTTAGGAACACAAGCAGTTCCAGGTTTACCACAAACATTAACATTTACTTATAGTTTCTGTGCAGCAGGTACACAGGTCCCAGGAGAAAGTGGGGCGGGAGTTACTTTGACTTTTGAATCAGGACCGACAACTGCTAACCCAACAGGGAGATTAAATAGTTGTGCAGTTTATACTAAAACATACACTATAACCAATGTTCAATTTAAAGCTGAAATAGCTGGATCGTTTGCAAAAATGAAAGGTTTAATTGAAAGTAGATTTAATACAGCGTGTGGGTATGGTGCAGATCTTACAGTAAACTTTACAGATGTAGGAAACGAAAGTGCAGCAACAGATATAACACCAGGTGTAGGTATAGCTAGTGCTCAAGTAAATGGTACTTATACAGACACTCAAGGAACTAGTAATATAGGAGATTTTAGATTTGGTTATGGACCAACAAATACTTCTTGTTCTAGTGTAGGAAGTAAGTTAGGTGTTCTTGCTTATGCTTATAGCCCAGAACCAAACATGGTTCCAGGTAATGGAGGAGCCGGAGTAAAAAATACTAGTTGGGGTAGCTTTATGATGATTGATGCTAATGAGGATTGGAGAAAAGGTATGGGTGTTCCAGATCCAGTAGTTGCTGATAGTTTTGATTTACAATTAGTTGTAACTCACGAGCTTGGGCATGCATTTGGATTAGGCCATGATATATTTTGGGATCAAGCATTATGTACTACGTTAACAGGAGCTCCTTGTGGATGCCCTTGTTATCAGGGAGCTGGTAATTCTGTTTGTGGTAATGTAATATGTGGAACTGCTAATTCAGATGCTTTAATGGGACCGTGGGCTACAACTGCTCAATTTTCATCAGTATTTCCAACAGGTCTTACAGGATCAGATGGTATATATGAACAAAGAGCTATCTGTGGTATCTACGGAAACCCAAGTGCAAACTATGGATGTGAAGATGTATTCTGTTTAGCAGGATGTACTCCTTTAGTATATCATTCTACAGACTTTGTAAATTTAACTAATGTTGCACCGGGAATAATGGACTGGGATGATGGTACTCCAGCCGGACTAAGATGTTGGGATGTACAATATATGAATCCATTACCAAGTGGATATGTAGACACAACACCTGTTGTCCCAGTTAGTTCAACACAAAATGCAGATTGTTTGGATTGTACAACTCAAGCTAATCAATGTTACACTCTTAATTTATGTGCATGTAATACAATACTAGGAGTACCTGCACAAGTTGTAACAACAACAGACTTAAGTGGATATTGCGCTGGAACAGTAGGATCAGGTACTATTGTAGAAATAGATTTATATCCAGGAGCATGTTATGAAATAGATTGTACACCACAGCCATGCCCTCCTACTGGAGCAGTGGCTGTAGTAGTAACACAAGATCATTTAGATTGTGCAGATTGTTGTACAGCGAATCAATTATGTTATGAATTATGCCCATGTACTACTACTCCTACTTCTAATACTTGTTCTACTCTTACTGAGATAAATGTAGGAGTATCAACTTCAAATGGATTTGCATTACAGTTTATTTCTGATGTTGCTAACTCTCCATTAAATAGTACAGATGTTACTACATTAAAATATGGGAATAATGTTCAGCCTGCAGGACCAGATCCATGTGTAGCTCCGGGTGGAGGACACTATACATATTTCCCTGGTTTTATGGCTAATGGTGGAGTTTTTACTTGTTATACACCTGGCACGAGTACTCCCCCTCCGGGAATAGCAGTAGGTTATACCAAATGGACTGATTTCTTAGCTGACCTTGTAGGACTTGGTGTTGCCGGAGTTTCAAATCCTGCGACACCGTATTTAGGCATTTCTTCATTAATAAAAACTCATTATGGGTACTCGAGCAATCCGCCTTTTGCTATTTGGAACAAGCGATGTGAATGTACAAGTGTTTCGGGATGTGTAACAGTAACAAATGATTTATCAGGTGTTATAGGATCAGTTGTAGATTTAACAGGAGCAACTCCTACAGGTTTAGATGATTCAACATGTTATCTACCAGGAGTGTGTGGACCATGTTCTTCAGTTCCAGGGGCTGCATGTGTACCGGTAGGGACTGTAACAATAGATAATGTGTATACTGATTGTGTAAAATGTGATAATGGTAATCCATTAGATTGTTATCAACTTATAAACTGTAATGACCCTAATGATATAATAGACAATGTTTGTGCAAATATAGATATAGATAATGCGTATATAGCTGGAGAAGTTGTAAATGTAAATGGTACTACAGAATGTTATTATATTGATACAAGTCAAAACTGTGATCCAAATACCTGTATACCAGTTACAGTAGATAATACTTTTGCATCTTGTCAGCTTTGTACTGGTGCTGGATTGAACTGGGTATGTACTAGTCCATGTGATTGTACACAAGTAGCCGGACCGGGATGGGCAACTCAAGCACTATGTTTAGCTAACACTAATTCTGTAGGCCAACCTTGTTGTCCTTCAACTTCTTTTGATTGCGATCAGGGATGTAATTGTGTACCAGCTCCAGGATCAACGGGAGCTTTCCCAGATTTAGTTACATGCCAGACTGCTTTACTTAATCCAAACGGAGGAGCAAACTGTTGTAATGGAATAACTCCATCTTTTGATTGTGGTCAATATACACCAGGCTCAACAGTATTTACGTGTCAGGACCCTGGAAATGGTACTGGACTATTTGCAAGTCTGTCTGATTGTAACGCAGCAATAGCATCTAATACTCAGCCATGCTATGCAGAAACATGGAATTGTCTAATTGATTTAACTACAGGAGTAAGTACTTGTATTGATCCTTTAGATGGGACCGGAGTATTTAATAGTGGTAACGGAGGTTTAGCAGCATGTGCGGCTTGTAATGGTTGTCCTCAATCTCCACAGTGTACGGGAACTTTAGATACATGGGATTGTGATCCTACTTTAGGATGTGTTTTAGTATTAACCGGAACAGGCCAATATACTTCATTAGCAGACTGTGCTCTAAATTGTTCTAGCTATGATCCTGACGGAGGAGAGTATGAAGGAGATTGTATTAATTGCTTTGAAGATCCTGATATGCAAATCTTAATGGAAAAAGTAGCTGATATGTGTGATGATTGTAATCCACCATTCGGCTTAGAAAAAAATGAAGTAATATGTGATGACTGTTTTGGTAACTCAAACCTTTATGTATTCTTTGATATGTCTTCAACATTCACAGGAGGACCATTTGATAAACTGACAGCAATATCTCAGTTTAAAGCTAATGTAGTTATTCCAGCATTTAATCAATTAAAAGCAGAATATCCTCAGTATGGAGGACACTTATATATAATACCTGGACCTGTATGGTCTGTTAGTTGTAATAACTATAATGGTTCAGGAACAACTATAGCAGGAAGCTCAACAGCATTTGAAGACTGGTTAAACTGGGCTTCATATCCGATGACAGGTAATGCAGGAGCTAATGGGTCTCTACCAAATCCACTTACTGGACAGACATTACCAAATGCACTAAGAGTTCCATTACTAGGTACAATAATTGATGGTGTAGGCGGTGCACCACTTTCTTGTTGGACTTACACTGCAGCAATGGCTCCGTTAATAGAAGACATACTAATCCTTCCAGGTAGTTATGCAACTGATGGATTTACCCAACTTAATCCTTGGGGAGATGCTGCAGGCTTTGAAGGAATAAGTGATCCTTTCCATGAGTTTGAAGGAGGGGATAGAACTGCAATCTCAATGATTATATGTGATGAAGCTACACAGGGTTACTATGCTTCAAATAATAATGGAGTTACTGGAGCTAATCCTTTTATTAACCCTATGGGTACGTGCGGTAATCCATTAGATAATGGAGTGCCTGCTACAGATTACAATGATTTTGGATTAAATAATGCAGGAAACTTGACTGCAACTTGGAAATTACATTATAATAATTACATGGATATATATAGATATGGTATAGATCTTAACGGAGCTGTAAATGTGGGAGCAGCTGCATTACCTGAAGCTACAACTAGAGTAATGTTATATTTAGGATCAGATAAAATTCCGGGTCCAGGTCTCTTTGATTCTTATAGAGATATGTTCTACCACATATACCAAGCTATTGGAGGTAAGATGGGAACTGTAAATAATACAGGCCATATAAGTTGTGCAGACTATGTACCTTTACCAGCGGTGTATGGATTCCAAATCTTTCTTGTAACAGACCCGTCAATCCCTAATCAGTATATGGGAGCAGCGGGAGGAGGAGATCCTACTCATACAACAGGGTATAAAGGAGGATCATTAAGTAATTATGGTATGGACTTTTATGTACCGGATGTTCCTATTGATCAGATGGATTCCAATAGGTTGTATGAATTATGGAAAGAATATTTATCGAATTGTGTCTAATGAATAATTTTTCCTATATTTGCAGAATGTTTAAAAATAAATCTAAATATTACTGGGATATAACTAGGAATATGGATTACAAAGAAGGTAAAGAGTATTTAAGATTAGAAAATAAAATAAAAAGAATTATTAATAAAATAAAAAATAAAGTATAATGGGAATAGAAAAGACAGACATTTCGATGTTTAGCAAAGTCACGTCTCTAGGAGCACGTTTCTTTGAGAAATATGTATCTACAGCGATGATGAATAAAAAATTAACAGAGATGAATAACATAGGATTACGTGATGTAATCGTTGCTACAGCAGTATCACAAACTACAGACTTTGGAAGTCTTAAGGTTGGAGATCAGGTTATTATCATTAAGCCTGCTGCAGGAAATGCACAGTTTGTGACTATCACAACAGCAGGAGATTTAGGAACCGCAGCAGTAGTTGGACAGTTATATGTAGTTATAACTCCAAGTATGTAATAATAATTAATATTAATTTAAAAACAATAACATGAGTACAAAAGTAAAAGAAATGAAAACTTCTTCAATAAGTCAAACAATGAAGAAAAAAGAATTGTTAACTGTAAGCCAAGGACTTGCATACATTAATAGTAAAGAAACAAGAGTATGGCATACTATATCTAAAAATTTAGATAATATTGCTACTTTAGTTTTTCAGACTAACGAAGCTCACAAACAGTTAGTTGCTGATCTCTCTATTAAAGATGAAGATGGAAATGCTGTTAGAAGCGAAAATAACCAAATTGATTTTGGAGATAATTTAGAAACGGCTAACGAAAGATGGAATACAGTTTTAGAAGAAGAAGTTACATTTGATTTAATTCCTATCAATCTTGAAGATATTAAGGATTATGGATTAGATGCAAATATCATGAAACCTTTAATGGGACTTTTAGTAATTGAATAAACTATAAGATAATGAGAAGACGAATAACAAACTTAGAGTTAGATGAGAAACTAGCAGATATAAAAGATGATGTTAGATTAATTAAAACACGACTTTTAGATCCTGATATAGGAGTAACAGCTAGGGTAAATAAGAATACGTCTTTTCGTAAATCAACTACAAAAGTTTTATTTTCAATTTGGGTAGCGCTTGCGGGAGTGTTAACTAAATTAATATTCTGGAATTAATGAAGAATAATAAAATATGGATAATAGTTTTAATAGGGCTTTTTCTATATATTATTAATTCAGAGGGATGTAGAACTAATACTGATGATATTGTAATAACTGAAACTGATACTATTAGAACTACATTTGTAGATACAGTTTTGTTTATAGATACAATAGTTCATACAGTAGTTGTAACTATTGATGACCCATTAATAATAAATGATAGTGTAAAAGAATATACTAATGATTTTACAGATAGTTTATTAATAGGGTCTGTATGGACACAGGTTCAAGGAAGTATTCTGAATCAGAAGATTGATTATACACCAAAGTTTCCACAGTATATCTTTCAGATTGATACAGTAATTATTAACAATAATCAAACTATTATTAGACAACCATCTAGTTTTAGTTTGAATGTAGGTCTTGAGGTAGGAGGGAATACTGATAAATTCAACTTCTCTCCTATGTTAGGCTTAACAGATAAAAGAGGTACATCTTACTCTTATAGATATGGAGTTCTTGATAAAACTCATAATATAGGATTAATGTATAATATAAAAATAATGAAATAAAACTATGATATTACAGATCACGTATGAAGGTCAACTGGTAGGGCGTTACCAGAGCATAACAGAAGCGTCAGATAAAACAGATATTGATAAAGGAAGTATCTGTAGAGTGTTAAAAGGTCAGCGTAAAAGTGCTGGAGGATTTAAATGGGAACGGGAAGAAGATGAAATTGATAATGATAATATCAATATGAATGATTCTGATTTTAACTCCTTACTAACAGCAGAAGGATTAGACCGATCCAACGTCAAGTCTGTGAAGATATGGCAAACAATGAAGGGTCAAACTCGTTACTCTATAGTAACAAAGGAGGGAGATCAGGCAATGCGAGATGTTAAAGATGAGTTCTTTGAAAGTTTAAAATCTATATCCCCTACGATTCTAAAAAGATCGTATGATATAAAAAAGGAGAGTCCTGTTGTATATGAAATATCTTTACCAGATATTCATTATGGTAAGAGAACAGGTATTAGCCCTGAGCAAGCTGAAGTTAATTATATGAATTCGATTCAAGAATTACATCAGAGAGCGGAAGGATTAAATATAGAAAGGTTCTTATTACCTATAGGTAATGATGGAATGAATTCTGAAGGTGCTAGTAGAGCTACAACAAAAGGAACTCCTCAAGATGATACAATGGATTGGCAGCAATCTTTTGTTGGGTATACAAAACTAATGATAAAAGCTATAAATTATCTAAGTCAGTATGCGCCAGTAGATGTTGTTGTTATTCAGGGAAATCATGATCATGAGCGTATGTTCTATGCGGGTGAAGTTTTATCTGCGTGGTATATGAAAGACGATAATGTTACTGTAGACAATGATACAGAAGGAAGAAAGTATTATGAATATGGAACTAACATGATTATGTTTACTCATGGGGATAAAGAGAAAGCTGCAAATATGCCACTTATAATGGCTACAGAGCAGCCGATGATGTTTGCACGAACTAAGTTTAGAGAAGTTCATTGTGGACATCTACATAAAGAAATGGTTAATGAGTATAGAGGAATCAAAGTAAGATTTATTCCTTCAATATGCGCTAACGATTCTTGGCACAAACTGATGGGTTATTCCGCATCAAGATGTGCTCAAGCATATATATGGAATAAGGAAAAAGGATGTGAAGGTTATTTACAGGTAAATATTTAAGCGAATGGCAATAAATTTAAATAAGATAGTTTATGATATAATTAATATCGCATACGGAGGAGAAAGTTCTGACGATGCAGATGTTAGTTTTAGACAATGTGCGTATTGGGTCATGCAGGAAAGATCGATGCTACTCACACAAATGATGAGTCGGAAAGTTCGAGTACCAGCCGCCTGTACAGAATATCTAAACTGTGTATATTTAGAGCCAGTAGATGCTTCTGAATGCTGTGAAGTAGATTTAGGTGTACACGTACTTAAGTCTATTAGTCCGATTCCCGGTACAGTACAGAGAAATAATAGAGATAGTATATTAGCTGTTGAGTCTTTAGACGGTGCAAGAGCATTTTCAGAGACTACTGATACAAGACGCAAGTGGAACAAATACAATAAATACACAAGTTCAAATGCGAGATGGTATATTAAAAACAGTTACTTATATGTGAGTTGCGATATGTTGATTGAAGCAGTCAAGGTAACAGGAGTATTCGAAGATCCTACTGAAGTATGGAAGATGAATTACTGTACAAGCGCAACGAATCCAATTATTTCAGCCTGTGAGTATGACTGGGAATTTCCTTTCCCTATTTCATTATCTATGGCAAATTCAGTAACTAATCAAATTTTACAAAAAAGAATTAATATAATATTATCAACACCGGGAGATGAAACAAACAATGCAAATGGAGACAGGATGTCAGGACCTACTCAACAACAAGCCAGCAACTAGTTGTACACTAGTTCAAGCTTATAAAGAGTATGATGATTTTTATAAGGTTGGTTATAAAAAATATAGAAGTATATGTGAAGAGTTTAATAAACTAATCATTGATGACATACTTCTAAAAGCAAAAGAATTTAAAATTCCTTATAGGTTAGGAAGTTTAAGAATTCTAAAAAAAGAAATGAATTATTCTGTAAATAAGAATAAATTAAAAATAGATTGGAAAGAAACTAATAAACATAAAAAAGTAATATATCATTTAAATGATCATACTGATGGATTTAATTATAGATGGTTATGGTCTAAAAAAAATGCAATAGTTAAAAACAAAAGTGTTTATAGTTTCCAAGCAACGAGAACTAATAAGAGAAGATTAGCCTCACTATTAAAAGAAAAAAAAGTAGACTACTATGAATAAATAACGCTAATGATTTACAAATTTATATCAATAAATGAAATAATAGAAGGAGTATACAGAGACAATGCTATCTATGAGGAGTTAGATATTTGGGATGTAATTGAGTGGGGAGGAGAAGCTTTAGAGCTTATTGGAGCAGGCTTGCAATATGAAGAGCTTATTGCTGAAATTTGTGTTAAAGAACACCGAGCGCCTTTGCCTTGTAACTTACATTTATCTGATTCTGTTTCATATAAAGGACACCCATTACATCAATGTACTGGTACCTTCGGTGCAATCTCTACATCTCCTACAAGTACAGATACAAATATTATTGATGGCAAACAAGTAGATAAAGATAACTTTCCGCAGATGGGAGGGAGCCTAGGTGGAGGAGGAGATTGTTATTATATGAATGATAATTTTATTGTTACATCATTTAAATCCGGATGTATCTTATTAGCATTTAGAGGAATCAAAGTAGACCATGATGGGTATCCAATGATACCTGATAATGTTAGTTACAAGAGAGCAGTTAAGTCTTATATAACTATGATGTTAGATAGGATTAATTGGAGAAAAGGTTCATCTCCAGAAGCTCATTATAGAGATAGCCAAAGAGATTGGGAGTGGTATGTTAAGCAAGCTAGAGGAGCAGCTAATATGCCTAACTTGGATATGATGGATAATATTAAAACTCAGTGGGTTAAGCTAAAACCTTCTCAGACAGCTCATCAAACTTTTTATACAGATTTAGGTAATTCAGAAAGAAGATTAATCGGATAATGGCAGAACAAGGACAGCAACCCCCTATTAGTTTAAATACCTTTATAAAAGGTATGAATAAAGATATATCAAAGTATGCTCTTTCACCAGATCAATACTATGATGGAAAAAATGTTAGAGTAGTTGCGAGCTCAGCGAAAGAAGGAGCCGCTTTAGTTAACATAGAAGGTAATGAGTATGCTTTTAAAATACCTTGTAGCCCAGCTGTATTTAGTTTTACTTTAGACCCAGCTGCACTTTTAGCAGGGGTGCCTTGGACATCTACTATTACTATTGTAGTACAAATGGCCACAGGAGCAGTAGACACATGGACTTTAACTATTAGTGGTACAGGAGGTAATCCTATAAATACATTAGCAGAAAAATTAAAAGATGCAGCAAGTGCTCCTTGGTTTTTGAATGGAGTATTAACTACACCTAGCAATGTAAGAGATAGAACACCTGGTTTTTTGTGGAGTTTTGATGAGTCTTCTAAACGAATTGTTATTTGGGGTAAACCTAATTTAATAAACCCTGATTTAAATATACCATTAACAAATTCAACGGGTGTATTTGGAACCCCTGAAGTAAATCAAGTAACTAGTATTTCTATGACTGGTGGGTATACATTTACAGATTCATTAGCTTTTGCTCAATGTGATCTTGATGTAATAGGATACACAACACTAAGAGAGAATATATATCTATTCACTACAAACTGGGATCCAGGAAACGGAGATGTTACTGAAGCAGCTCTTGCGGCTGATGGAGATAATGGGCAGATCTGGAGACTAAGTATAGATACAGCTATACAAAATGTTAATGGCTATCAAGTATATTTAGAATGTATATATGCTGCAAAGTCATGTATAAATTTTACTAAACAGCACCCAATAGAAGCTATTGGTAGATATGAGAAAAAAGATATTCAGGGTATATATTGGACAGATAATTTTAACCCTCCCAGAAAACTAAATGTAGCTAACCCAGATGTAATGGCAACACCATGTGCCTTTTTAGACCTAGCTCCTAAAACAGGATTACAAATACCTACATTAAAAGTAATAACTATTGGAGGATCTTTAGAGTCAGGAGTATATCAATTAGCATTTAGATATAAGAACTCTGAAGGACTAGTAACTGATTGGTCACCCCTTTCTAACTTAGTACCTATCTATGCAAGTGATGATCAAAATCCATTTTGTACAATAGAAGGAAGCGGTATAGATCCGGATACAAATCTAGGAAAAGTTACATCCAAAGCAATAACATGGACACTAACTGGTCTAGATACAACATATGAACTTTTAGAACTAGCAGCTGTTTATAGAAAAGATGCTGTCCCTGCAAATGCATCTGTATTTTCATTTGCTCAATTAACAAATGGATTACCTACATTAGATATAACTTTCTCAGGATCAGAGGATAGGATACCTATAACAATGGAAGATTTTTTAACTGGGATTGGAACAACCTTTGAAAGAGTAAAAACATTAGAATCAAAAGATAATAAATTATTTTTTGGTAATATAACTAATACTAGTTTTAATGTTGAGTATGATGCAAGAGCATATCGATTTAAATCTAATAGAGAAGCATTGTTAGATTCTAAGTCTGATGCGCCTGTGCAGTTAGACGGTGCTAACTTAAATAATCCTGTTGCCCCATTTATTCCTATACTAGAAGTTCCAGATGAGCATGATTGTATAAATCGTTATAATGATGAAAATCCTTCAACGAATGCAGACTGGACTACTAATGACCAATATATCTTCCAAAGTAATGGAAATGTGTTAGGAGGTTCAGGAATAAATATTACTTATAAATTTATAAGAGAGCAACATTTTCAAGATGAGATAATTGAGTATGGAGACTGGGTAGCAGCTGATGCAGCTGGTAATTGGCTTTATAATAATATAGGAAGTTGTACATCATATAATCCAGATCCTGTGTCAGGATGCTTTGCTACAGGAGGAGCACGTGTAAGTACTATAGATAATTTAGGTATAGCAGTTCAAAATTATCCTATGAATAATACATATGATAATTATAAATCTCCTTATAAGTGGAGTTTATATGGAGCATATGCTAGAGGAGAAACTTATAGATTTGGTATTGTTTTTTACAATAATAAAGGGCAGGCAAGCTTTGTAAATTGGGTTGGAGATATTAAATTTCCATACTCATATAGTACTGGTGCGGGTACTCCTTTTGGATTTTTTAAAATCGAAGATTGGCGTGGAGGTGTAGGTTCTCCTGAGTTTGATTATTTTGATACACAAAATATGCCTTGGGTAGGTCAGATGTATACTAATAATATTGGAATTGAATTTTCAGTTAATTTAGATCCTTTAACTTCAGGAATAGATGTAGCAGAACTAGGTATCACAGGTTACTCTATTGTAAGATCAGAAAGAACAATTAATGATATGTCTCGTTTTGGTACAGGATATATAAGAACTGTTGATAGATTACGAATGGTTCAGGATGAATGGGATGGTATAGCAGGAGCAGTTAGTAATTATTGGGGAGTTGGTAATAGCGGATCAGTATTAATTCCATCAGTTGTTCAGTGGGAGAGTACATGTGGAGGCGCAGGATTAGCAAATAGAGGAGGTGCTGTTGATGATTTATGTTGTGATTTTTATCCTTACTGGGGAGGTGTGAACCAATCTGGTACACGAGTATGTCAAACACAGAAAAAAGAAGTATTATTATACGGGCCATTAGGTTGGCACAATAGTGATCCATCTAGCCCTCTTAATTATGCTGGAGGATTAAGTGTAGATACTCCACTTGCTGATGGTGATTATATTAAAACAGAGTCTATCTTTTTACCTATGGTTAATCCTAATATGGGATTAAACTCAACTATGAATGGATCTGGAGCAGTTTGGAGAATTTATGCAAATCATTATTATAAGTATTATTATCCTGTAACACAGACCGGGGGAATTCCTGGATCTGGTGCAAACGCTGCATTGTATAGTTATTTTAATGGAATGCCTGCTAATGCTTATTCTCAAAATCCTTTAAACGATAGAGTACAAATTAGTTGGGGTGAATGGGTTTCTGATGGAGGGAGAATAGACGGTACATCAGTTCCTACTATGGGATTTGATTTTGTTAATGTTACAAACCCAGGAAATCAAGATGATATTTCTAGTTATGGGTCCGCGGGTAGTATGATTACATGGCCGGCATCTAGACCTCGTAGTATTGGAGGGGAAGGGTTTTTATTAAATTTAAAAACTGATTTTATAAATTCTCATTATCTTATGGGATCTAGTGTATCTCAAAGTTGTGCTAGTTTTCCTGCGGGAGGAACACCAATACAATATCAAGCTGTGCCTTTTCAAGCAACAATGAGCTACGAAAGATATATAACTCCTTATGGAGGTAATACTTATTCTACAAGGGCTAATAGTGATTACATGTCTACGGGACATTTTATGCCTATTATAACTTCAGGCATAAATGCTACTATTCTTTCATTACCTTTAGTACA
>Ga0209337_1000069_pt1 | contig 86429 bp, 84 predicted proteins | sample LinPmetageLP53_FD_184044 | JGI IMG/M metagenome (GOLD analysis project Ga0209337, IMG submission 184044) | Marine viral communities from the Pacific Ocean - LP-53 (SPAdes) (version 2) | ecosystem: Environmental > Aquatic > Marine > Oceanic | place: Pacific Ocean | collected 2010-02-08
ATACCAACCAGCACGGCATGGAAGGCGTGAAATTCTGGACCAAGATCAAGACCATCACCCAGCGCTGGCCAGACGGCACCGCCGATGGCGACAACAAGGATGCCTTCGTCATCCCGACCATGGGCTAAGGGAGAAATTTGCAGATGCGCAACGCAATCCGGATGAGTCCGCTTCTCGCTTTGTCGGCCTGTGCTATCGGTGGTACCGACAATATGGCTCCACCGCCGCCGCCGCCGTCGGAGATGGCATGCGATGCATCCGGGCTCGAAGATCATGTCGATCACGAGGCTTCGGATAGTTCCGGTGCCACTCTGCTCAAGCTGTCGGGCGCCCGGACGCTGCGCTGGGTCCCGCCACGCACGGCCGTCACGATGGACTATCGCAGCGATCGGCTCACCGTCAGCTATGACGACGATATGGTGATCACGCGCATAAGCTGCGGATGAACCTCCGCGGCTTCGCCTTTTTCCGTACCGGACAAAGAGACGAGGCCGGCAGCAGCGCGATGGCCCGGACCATATCGGGGGGCACAAAGCTGATTGAGGCACAGCGTTGCTAGCGCTGTCTCCGCGGCTGCTTTTGCCAGCGGTCTTGCTGGCGATCCTGCTGGTCGCCCTGTGGCGGCCGGAAGCCGTCAGCAAAGTGGCAGTGGAACCGGTTGCCTTGACCCAATCCGACAAGCGCATCGCCTTCAGCTTCGACGACGCTCCGCGCGGAAAGGGCGCCTTTCTCGAGCCGGACGAGCGCCCCAGACTGCTGATCGAGGCGCTGGAGACGGGAGGGATCAAGCAAGCCGTCTTCTTCGTCAATCCGGGCCGGATTACCGCCTATGACAATGATGCCGCCGATATCGCGGCCTATGCCGCAGCTGGCCATCTGCTGGCCAATCATACCGCCCATCATCTCAAGCTTTCTGCCGTAACAGCAGACAAGTTTCTCGCCGATATCGACGCCGCAGAGGTCTGGCTGAAAGACCAGCCCAATCATCGCCCCTGGTTCCGTTTCCCCTTTCTCGACGAGGGTCGCAAGAACAAGGTCAAGCGCGATGCGGTGCGGACCGGTCTGAAAAAGCGCGGTCTGATGAATGCCTATGTCACGGTTGATGCCTCGGACTGGTATATGGAAGATCAGGCGATTGCGGCAGCGGAGGCAGGACAGATCATGGACTGGAACGCGCTTCGCGATCTTTATGTGGAATCCTATGTCCAGTCCGCCCGTTTCTCCGACGATCTGGCGCGGCGCACGCTGGGCCGCGCGCCGGTGCAGATGATCCTGCTGCACGAGACCGATCTGGCCGCGATGTTTGTCGATGATCTGGCCGCCGCGCTCAAGGCCGATGGCTGGACGATCGTCACCGCCGACGAGGCCTATCGTGATCCGATCGCCTATATGGAGCCCGATCTCGATTTCGCCGATGGCACGCGCACCCAGATGCTGGCGGCGGAACGTGATATCGGTAAGCGCTGGTATCAGCGCAACGATCAAAAAGTAGCAAAAAAGCTATTTGCCGAGCGGGTGCTGCACGACTAGACCGCAACCGATGAAAACAGTCCCTAAGGTCCTCGGCCTGGCATTCGCGCCAGATAGCTTTGCTTTGTCGCCCGCACTGGCGCAGGTAACCGTGCACGACCATGTTACCGACCCCGCAAAGATTGCAAAAAATGGTCTGTTGGGGCTAATGCGGAGCGTCGAATCAGCCTCCGGCCAAACAGCGAAGAACCAGAAAAAGTTATGACCCAATTTTCCCTGACCGAAGACCAGCTCGCCATTCAGGAAATGGCGCAGAAATTCACCGCCGATGCGATCACGCCGTTCGCCGCCGAATGGGATGAAAAACATATTTTCCCGCGCGACACGGTCAAGCAGGCAGCGGAACTGGGTTTTGGTGGTATTTACGTGTCCGAGGAATCGGGCGGCATCGGTCTCGGACGGCTCGAATCGGCGATCATCATGGAAGCCATGGCTTATGGCTGCCCCTCGACCAGCGCTTTCATCTCGATCCACAATATGGCGTCCTGGATGATCGACACATTCGGTTCCCAGACGGTCAAAGACAAATATCTGCCCGCACTGGTGCCGATGGAGAAAATCTCCAGCTATTGCCTGACCGAAGCCGGCGCGGGATCGGATGCGGCCTCGCTGAAGACCAAGGCGGTGCGCGATGGCGATGACTATATCGTAAACGGCTCCAAGCAGTTCATTTCGGGCGGCGGTGCCAACGAAATCTACGTCACCATGACCCGCACCTCCGACGACGGGGCCAAGGGCGTGACCTGCCTGGTGATCGAGAAAGACATGGAGGGCGTCAGCTTTGGCGCGAACGAGAAAAAGCTCGGCTGGCACTCGCAGCCCACCGCCCAGGTCAATTTCGACAATGTCCGCGTGCCTGCCGAGAACCGCGTGGGGGACGAAGGCGAGGGCTTTCGCATCGCCATGGCCGGCCTCGACGGCGGCCGTCTGAACATCGGCGCCTGCTCGCTGGGCGGTGCGCAGCGCTGCCTCGACGAAGCGGTCGCTTACACCAAGGAGCGCAAGCAGTTCGGCAAGGCGATCAGCGACTTCCAGAACACCCAGTTCATGCTAGCCGATATGGCGACCGATCTGGAAGCCTCGCGAGCCTTGCTCTATCTTGCGGCAGCCAAGGTTACCGAAGGCGCGCCGGACAAAACCAAGTTCGCCGCCATGGCCAAGCGTCTGGCGACCGACAATGGCAGCAAGATCGTCAACGATGCACTGCAGCTTTTTGGCGGCTATGGCTATTTGCAGGATTATCCGATCGAGCGCTTCTGGCGCGACCTCCGGGTGCACAGCATTCTGGAAGGCACCAATCAGGTCATGCGAATGATCGTATCGCGGGAACTGCTCCGCCAATAGGGACATTATGACAGAAGATCTTATCATCAGAAAGACCGGACGCGTTGGCCATATCAGCCTGAACCGCCCCAAAGTCATCCATTCGCTCAATCTCGACATGTGTCTCGGGATGATCGACGCGCTGCTCGCCTGGCGCGACGACGACGAGGTCGAGGCGGTGATCATCGACCATAGCGAGGGCAGGGGCTTCTGCGCTGGCGGCGATATCGCGATGCTGCGCGAATCCGGCATGACCGACGGCAAGCAGGGGCGCGAATTTTTCTACAAGGAATATCAGCTCAACCATTTGCTGTTTGAATATCCCAAGCCCGTCGTTGCCTTCATGAACGGCATCACCATGGGCGGCGGTGTCGGCATATCACAGCCGGCGAAATATCGCGTAGCGACCGAACATACCCGCTTTGCCATGCCCGAGACCGGGATCGGCCTGTTCCCGGATGTCGGCGGCGGCTGGTATCTTTCCCGGCTCGAAGGGCGGCTGGGGCAATTCCTTGCCCTGACCGGCGCGCGGCTCGACGGTGCCGAATGCAAGGATGTCGGCATCGCCACCCACTATCTCGAATCGGAGGTTCTGGAAGAAGCGAAGCAGCGCATTTCGGAAAAGCCCGACCGGATCGAAGGCATATTGGGCCAGCTGTCCGGCAACATACCCGAAGCGCGGATCGCGAAAAATCTCGACAAGATCGACAAGTTTTTTGCCTCGGATCGCTTCGAAGACATATTGGCAGCGCTGGAAGCCGATGACGGCGACTGGGCCGCCAAGGAACGCGATACGCTCGGTACGAAGAGCCCGCAGACCTGCAAGGTCGCCCTGCGTCAGCTCAAGGAAGGCGCGGCGATGGAGAGCTTCGCCGACGAAATGCGCAACGAATATCGGATCGGCTATCATGTGCTGGTGATGCATGATTTCCTGGAAGGTGTGCGGGCCCTGATTGTCGACAAGGACAATGATCCGAAATGGAATCCGCCGAGCCCGGAGGAAGTCACCACCGAATGGATCGACAATATTTTCGCGCCGTTACCGGCTGATGAAGAATGGAAACCCCTATGACTTATGAAACCATCCTGACCGAAACAAAGGGTGCGGTCACCCTGATCACGCTCAACCGGCCGCAGGCGCTCAACGCCCTGAACAGCCAGGTGCTGGACGAACTGATCGACGCCTTCGCCGCGTTCCAGACGGACGACACGCAACATTGCGCCGTGTTGACCGGTTCCGGTGACAAGGCGTTCGCCGCAGGCGCCGATATCAAGGAAATGTATGAGAAATCCGCCGCCGATTTCTATCTCGAGGATTTCTTCGCGAAATGGACCAGCCATATCGTCAAGACCACTCGCAAGCCCTGGATTGCTGCGGTCAACGGCTTCTCGCTCGGTGGCGGCTGCGAACTTGCGATGATGGCGGACTATATCATTGCCAGTGAAAAGGCGAAATTCGGGCAGCCGGAAATCAAACTGGGCGTCGCCCCCGGCATGGGCGGTTCGCAGCGGCTCACCCGCGCGATCGGCAAGGCCAAGTCGATGGAAATGTGCCTGACCGGCCGGATGATGGATGCCGAGGAAGCGGAGCGCTCCGGTCTGGTCGCCCGCGTGGTGCCGCATGATGATCTGCTCGACGAAGCGATGAAATCCGCTGCACTGGTAGCTTCAATGCCGCCGATGGCCGCGCAGGTGAACAAGGAAATGGTCAATGCAGCGTTCGAGAATAATCTCGAGCAGGGCCTGGTGCACGAACGCCGCCTGTTCCAGATTCTGACCGCCACCGAAGACAAGAAGGAAGGCATGGCCGCCTTTATCGAAAAGCGCGAAGGCCAATGGAAGGGGCGCTAGGAGCGCAGCTTTCTGTTTTGCATAGACGCGTGGCTTTTTGCCGCTGACAATCACTGGAGACTGGAATGAAAATCGGATTTATCGGACTTGGCAATATGGGCGGCGGCATGGCTGCCAATCTCGCAAAAGCAGGACATGAGGTCCATGCCTTTGACCTGTCCGGCGAAGCTTTGGCGCGCGCAGGCGAGGCGGGTTGCCATCCGGTCAGCGATGCTGCCGAGGCGGTGAAAAATATGGAAGCCGTGGTCACCATGCTCCCGGCTGGCGCCCATGTTCGTAAGGTTTACGAATATGAAATCGTCATCAACGCCAATCCCGGTACTTTGGTAATCGATTGCTCGACCATCGACGTCGACAGCGCCCGGGATGTGGCGACGATGGCGGAAGCCAAAAGCCTGGTCCCGGTCGATGCTCCCGTATCCGGCGGTATCGCAGCGGCCAATGGCGGCACCTTAACCTTCATGGTCGGCGGCAGCGACGAAGGATTCAAGCGTGCCGAACCGATCCTGTCGGACATGGGCAAGGCGGTGATCCACGCTGGCGGCAATGGCGCAGGCCAGGCGGCAAAGATCTGCAACAACATGCTGCTCGGCGCCTCGATGATCGCGACCTGCGAGACGTTCAAGATGGCCGAGAAACTCGGCCTCGATCTGCAGACCTTCTATGACATCAGCTCCAAGGCCTCCGGCCAGAACTGGTCGATGACCAGCTATTGCCCGGTGCCCGGCGTTGGCCCGCAAAGCCCGGCTGACAATGGCTATGAAGGCGGCTTTGCCGCAGCGCTGATGCTCAAGGATCTGCGTCTTGCGATGGAAGCCGCAGCGAGCGCCGGAGCGGATGTGCCGATGGGGGCGGAAGCCGCGAAGCTCTACGAGCAATATGCCGAAGCGCAAGGGCAGGGCGGCAAGGATTTCTCCGGAATCATCGCCATGCTGGACAAGGGCTGACCTCACATGCCGCCGCTGTGGATGGTGGTTTGCGGTCTGTCGGGGACTGTTGCGGTCGTTGCAGAGATCGGCAACCGGCGGCGCAGCAACCGGCGCGACATTGATGATGTCGGCTTCATGCCCTGGTCAACGATCACCGCTCTGGCCCTGCTGACTTTCGGCATATCCATTGCTTTCGGTCTGGGAATAATTTCGACCGGATAGATGGTGACTAGAGGCAGGCTTCCAGCAGCGGCTGGTCAAAGCCATATTGCCGGGCTTTTTCCAGCGTATAGGGACGCAAGCCCGACGATACATATTCGCCGATGATCTTGCCGTCCGCATCCTCGTCGAGATACTGATATTTGAACAGTTCCTGAGTGACGATCACATCGCCCTCCATGCCGATCACCTCGGTGATATTGGTGGTGCGACGCGAACCGTCGCGCAGACGCTTCACCTGCACGATCAGGTCGACCGATTCCGCGATCTGGCGCGAAATCGCCTCTTTCGGAATCTTGATGTCGCCCATCAGGATCATGTTTTCCATACGGCCAAGACATTCGCGCGGGCTGTTGGCGTGGAGCGTACACATCGAGCCGTCATGGCCGGTGTTCATGGCGGCCAGAAGGTCGAAACATTCCGCGCCACGAATTTCGCCGAGGATGATCCGGTCCGGCCGCATACGCAGGGCGTTCTTGACAAGATCGCCGATGGTGATCGCGCCTTCGCCTTCCAGGTTGGGGGGGCGCGTTTCCAGCGGCAGCCAGTGCGGCTGCTGCAGACGAAGTTCGGCGGCATCCTCGATCGTCAGCACGCGTTCCCCGGGATCGATCATCTTTGACATGGCGTTGAGCATCGTCGTCTTACCCGAACCGGTACCGCCCGAGATGACCACGTTAAATCGGCAGGCCCCGGCGATCTTGAGCACGGTGCACATTTCATCGGACATCGAGCCGAAGCCCTTCATGATGTCGAGGGTAATGGGTTTTTCGGAGAATTTACGAATCGAGATCGCGGTGCCCTTGAGGCTCAGCGGCGGCACGATCACGTTGACACGCGAACCGTCTTTCAGACGGGCGTCGGCAAGCGGCGTGGTCTGGTCAACGCGGCGGCCGACCTGGTTGACGATCCGCTGCGCAATCTGGAACAGATGTTCCTCGTCGCGGAACTGGATCGGGGCGATTTCCAGCTTGCCCTTGATTTCGATATAGGTCTGTTCCGGACCGTTGACCATGATATCCGAGATGTCCGGGTTCTGCAGCAGCTCTTCCAGCGGGCCGAAGCCGAGCAGTTCGTCGACCAGTACCTTTTCCAGCGCAAATTGTTCGCGCCGGTTGAGCGTCAGCTTGAGCTCGGTCAGCACTTCCATGATGATCGGCCGGAATTCCTCGGTCAGTTCTTCCTTGTTCAGCGTCGCGGCCGCTTCCGGATCAACGCGCTCGAGCAGGCGAGGGAGAACCTGTTCCTTGATCTTGTGGACAGACGCGCCAAAACCCTCATCCTTGTCACCGACTTCCGCCAGCGGTTGCGAGCGCTCGGAAAGCCGTGCCATCGCTTCGCTTTGCAGTGGGGCAGGTGCAGCCGGAGCCTCAGCGCCGGGCAGAGGAATGGATTCGAGCGGAGGAAACTGGTTGCCCCCCTGAGTGTTTTTGCGATTTTCAGAATCGGCAATTTTCTTGCCGCCTCCGGTCATTGGCTTTGCGACGCCAAAGGACGGTTTGCCACTACCCAGTCCATTTTTCTTGCCAAATGCGCTCATGCTATTCTGTCCGATATGTCTATAGTCATACGATCGACGCTCTTTTCGCTGAAAATGGTTAATAAACTGGTAAATCTGCGGGATGCTGTGGGCGGCAAAGGCGATGCACTTTTGTGACTTGTGCGGTGCGAAACAGCCGCTAAGCGAGGCTGATGGACAGAGAGAGAAATTTTGGCCGCTGATCGTTCCGCTGACCGCGCCGCCGCAGGGGGGATTACGCTGGCTCTGGTGGCATTTGCCGGCTTTCCCCTTGGTGACGCCGTGATCAAGTCGATGGCCGGAGACTGGCCTGCACCCGCGGTTGCGGCACTGCGCTTTTCGATCGGTGCCATCGCTCTCGCCGTCATCCTTTTTATCCGCGAGGGCCGTCGCGGTTTTCAGGTTAACCGCCCCTGGCTCCATATGGCGCGCGGATTTGCGTTATTCGTGGGCACGATAAGCTTTTTCTCCGCCATCTATATCATGCCGCTGGCCGATGCCGTGGCCATTTCCTTCATCAACCCGATCCTTACCGCCCTGTTTTCCGGCTGGTTCCTGAAAGAGAATATGCCGCCGCGGACCTGGGTCGCGACCATTATCGCCTTTGGCGGAGTGCTGATCATGCTCCGCCCGAACGTCGCTGCCTTCGGCTGGGTCGCCATCTTGCCGCTGATTTCGGCCTTTGCCATGTCCTCCATGCTGATTCTCAACCGCATGGTCTCGACCCAGCGGTCGATCTTCGCGGCGCAATTTTATATCGCCTTCTGGGCCGCCATCTTTCTGGTCATCGCGAGCCTTGTCGGCAACTGGCTGGTCCCCGTCATGGCGATTCCCGGCGCGCCGGATTGGGACGTGGTCCTGCGCTGCGTGCTGGTTGCGCTGACCGCGACCGGCTGCCATTTCCTGCTGTTCATGGCAACGATGCGCACAACCGCCGCTGCCATCGCCCCGATCGTCTATATCCAGCTGCTGATCGCGACGGCGATCAGTGTCTTTGTCTTCGGCGATCCGATAGACGAAATGGCGATGGTTGGCGGATTGCTGATAATTTTCAGTGGCCTGCTGCTCTGGCGCAGTGCCCGGAGAGCCAATACGGTGCTGGAAGCCTAGGATATCGGGCAAAGCTGATTGAGAAGCCTGAGATGCTCATCAACGCTGTTTTCGATCGAGTAGATCGCCGCACAGGCACGGAGCCGATCAACGGGTTGGGGGGAGGCCATGGCTTCGCTAATAGCCCTTGAGAGCGCTGCAGGATCCCGGACGGGCACTGTCTTGACATCAATCTGTCGCAACAATTCGGTCAGGCCTTCCGAACAATCGGTCGCGACAACGGCGCAGCCTGTTGCCATGGCCTCGATCGGAACGGCTGGGAAGCCCTCCCAGTAGGAAGACAGGACCAGAATATCCGATCGCTCCAGATAGGAGGTCACATCAGCCACAAAGCCCTTGAATTCAATCCGCTCGGCGATCCCGAAAATTTCTGCCCGGCGTTTGGTGTCTTCGAGCAGCGGCCCATCCCCCAGAATCGTCATCGACCAGGGACGGTCCACAATGAGCGCCAGTGCTGACAGCAGCGTCATATAATCTTTTTGGGCCACTATCCGTCCCACACAGAGCAGGCGGGGAGGGTGTTCGCGGTCGCGGGCCGACCGCCTTTCTCCCGCCACCAGCATGTCCGAGTGAACGTAGGGATTGGGCACGGCGTGGAATTTGTCCGCTGCGTCCGGGTAGATTTTCGCATAGCGACGGGCATCCGCAGTACTCAGGGTCAGCGACATGTCACCCCAGGTTGCTGTCACCCCGAAGCGCCATGTCCGATAGCGTCTTGCCCAGCGTCCGGAGCCGGGGCGCAACACCGGGTTGGTAATTTTCTGGATGATCCTGGTTGAACCATGTCCCGCCAGTTTCCGGGCGATGGCCAGCGACAGGTTTGACTGGTTGCCGGCAGAAAAAATCGCTCGGGGCCGGTGCTCGCGGATCATCCGGGCGACTGCGGGAATCTGGAGGAACAGGCGAAGCCCTCTTGGGCCCAGGCTCGGGGTCGGAACCATCCGGACCTTTACCTCGGGTGCAATCAGATCAGCGACCGCACCAGTGGCTTTCGTCAACCATAATTCCGTGGGCAAACCGCGCCTCGCCATGCCGTTGGCAAGCAGGATAGCGACGCGGTCCAGTCCGCCGTTGCCGGGTTCGTAGAGGAAATGGACGACCGGCGACGGGCGGGTCATCGACTGGCCGGTGAATGCAGGGCCACCAAATCAGCTGTCTGCTTTTGTTTGCCGATGAGAACTGATCCAGCAGGCTTGCGATGGTCAAGAGCACTCATTGTCCGCTATGACCTTCGCTAGCTCGGCAGAAACAGGGGCAAGGTCATATAAGCCGCAAGGAGGCCGGTCTAGCTGACCGCGTCAGCCAGAACCGTCAGGCCTGTCTCGTCGACCTGGGCAAAGCCGCCCTGTACGGAAATCGTCTCTGGCGTAGCACCTTCGCTGGCATAGATAAGCAAATCGGCATCGCGGACCGTGGACATCACGCTGGCGTGGTTGGCCAGGACGCCAAAATCGCCGTCGGTGCCGGGCACCACCACCATGAAAACATCTTCCGACCGGACGAGCTTTTCAGGGGTTACGAGTTCGAAATGTAAATTCGCCATTTTCATTCTCCACCCCTCCTTTTCAAAGGAGGGGTAAGGGGTGGGTTATGAGCAGATGGTTCCATGCCAAACTGCGAATTTGCGGATGGGGACAGCCCCTATCCCGAACCCTCTCCCGAAGGAGAGGGGATTGACGATCAGGCCGCTTCAGCCGCCATTTTCTTGCCTTTTTCGACTGCTTCTTCGATGCCGCCGACCATGTAGAAGGCATTTTCGGGAAGATGGTCATATTCGCCTTCGACAACCGCCTTGAACGACTTGATCGTGTCTTCCAGATCAACGAACTTGCCGGGGATGCCGGTAAAGACTTCGGCAACGTGGAACGGTTGCGACAGGAATTTCTGGATCTTCCGCGCCCGCTGCACGACCAGCTTATCTTCTTCAGAAAGCTCGTCCATGCCGAGAATGGCGATGATGTCCTGGAGCGACTTGTATTTTTGCAGCGTTTCCTGGACCGCACGGGCCGTATCATAATGTTCCTGGCCAACCACGCGGGGTTCAAGAACGCGCGAGGTGGAATCGAGCGGATCCACAGCCGGGTAGATGCCCAGCTCGGAAATCGCACGGTTCAGAACGGTCGTCGCATCAAGGTGGGCAAAAGAGGTTGCCGGTGCAGGGTCGGTCAAGTCATCGGCAGGAACATAAATGGCCTGAACCGATGTAATCGACCCCTTGTTGGTCGAGGTAATCCGTTCCTGCAGTGCACCCATGTCGGTCGACAGGGTTGGCTGATAGCCCACAGCCGAAGGAATACGGCCAAGAAGTGCGGATACTTCCGAACCGGCCTGGGTGAAGCGGAAGATATTGTCGATGAAGAACAACACGTCCTGGCCTTCGACGTCGCGGAAATATTCCGCCTGGGTCAGGCCGGACAGAGCGACACGAGCACGCGCTCCCGGAGGTTCGTTCATCTGGCCGAAGACGAGCGCCACTTTTGAACCTTCCGACTTCGGATTGCCGTCGGCATCCTTGGCGATAACGCCAGCGTCGAGGAATTCGTGGTAGAGATCGTTACCTTCGCGGGTACGCTCACCAACACCGGCGAAGACGGACGTGCCGCCATGGCCCTTGGCGATGTTGTTGATCAGTTCCTGGATCAGCACGGTCTTGCCCACGCCGGCGCCGCCGAACAGGCCGATCTTGCCGCCCTTTGCATAAGGTGCGAGCAGGTCGACAACCTTGATGCCGGTGACCAGAATTTCATTCTCGGTCGACTGGTCGACAAAAGCAGGGGCTTCCGCGTGAATAGGAGCGGTGGTCTTGTTGCCGATCGGGCCGCGTTCGTCGATTGGCTCGCCGATCACGTTCATGATCCGGCCAAGCGTTTCCGGACCAACCGGCATCATGATCTGCGCACCGGTATCGGTCACTTCCTGACCGCGGGTCAGACCTTCGGTCGCGTCCATGGCGATCGTGCGAACCGTGTTCTCGCCGAGATGCTGTGCAACCTCGAGCACCAGCCGGTTACCGTTATTGTCGGTTTCCAGGGCCGAGAGAATTGCCGGGATCTCGCTATCAAAGGTGACGTCGACGACGGCGCCGATGACCTGTGAAATGCGGCCTACATTTTTGGTTTTTGCCATTTTTCCGTTTCCTTGCGTACGTGCTTTAGAGCGCTTCAGCGCCAGCGATAATTTCAATCAATTCGGTGGTAATCGCGGCCTGACGGCTGCGGTTGTAGACGATGGTGAGACTGTCGATCAGTTCGCCGGCGTTGCGGGTCGCATTGTCCATGGCGGTCATCGACGCACCCTGTTCCGATGCGTTGTTTTCCAGCAGGGCACGGAAAATCTGGGTGGTCAGATTGCGCGGCAGCAGTTCGGCAAGAATTTCGCCTTCATCCGGCTCGTAATCGCCCGGACCTTCCGACTCAGCGACCGCCCCATCGTGCACCGCGACCGGGACGATCTGCTGCATTGTGGGCTCCTGCACCAGTGCGGATCTGAACTTGCCGTAGAACAGGTGAGCGACATCATATTTGCCCTCATCGATCAGATCGGTCAGATCGGCCGCAATGGCCTTGGCTTCGTCATATCCCGGTGCCTTGACATTCGACGTGTCGAAATGCTTCAGAATCTGGCCGGGATACAAGCGCTTGATGATCGGAATGCCCTTGCGACCAACCATGTAGAACAGCACATTATGCCCTTCTGCGATCAGCTTGTCGGCCTCGATGCGGGCTTTCTTGACGATATTGGCGTTGAAGGCACCGCACAGGCCGCGGTCCGAAGTGGCGACGACGAGCAGATGGGTTTCCAGCTTGCCGGTGCCGGCCAGCAGTTTCGACGAATTTCCGTCGATCGAAACTTTGCAGGCCAGGCTGGTCATCACTTTTTCCATTTCGCTCGCATAAGGACGAGCGGCTTCGGCAGCCATCTGCGCACGGCGCAGCTTGGCCGCCGCGACCATCTTCTTGGCTTTTGTGATCTTCTGGGTCGACTTAACCGACGCGATCCGATCTTTCAGTTCTTTAAGACTGGCCATGTTTTCCTGTCTTGCTCCGTTCTGCCGTTAGTGCTGAGCCTGTCGAACCATGTCTCTGGTCGATAAGTACCCTTCGACTGGCTCAGGGCTAACGGTGTTTATCCAAATGCCTTATACAAACGTCTTTCCGAATGCCGTCAGCGCCTCTTCCAGGGCAGCCTTGGTGTCATCCGCCAGGTCACCGCTTTCACGGATCGTTTTCAGAATGTCGGCATGTTCTGCGCGCATATGAGCCAGCATGGCTTCTTCGTAGCGCACAACATCACTGGCCGCGACCTTGTCGAGATGCCCGTTGGTACCGGCATAGATCGAAGCGGTCTGTTCTTCGAACGGCAGCGGCGAAAATTGCGGCTGCTTGAGCAGCTGGGTGAGGCGTTCGCCACGGGCCAGCAGCTTCTGCGTCGACGCGTCGAGATCGGAACCGAACTGCGCAAAGGCCGCCATTTCGCGATATTGCGCGAGATCGAGCTTGATCGAGCCGGAAACCTTTTTCATCGCCTTGGTCTGTGCGGCAGAACCCACACGGGACACCGACAGGCCGACGTTAATCGCAGGCCGGATGCCCTGGTTGAACAGGTCGGTTTCGAGGAAGATCTGGCCGTCGGTGATCGAAATCACGTTGGTCGGAATATACGCCGACACGTCGCCGGCCTGGGTTTCGATGATCGGCAGTGCGGTCAGCGAACCGGAGCCATTGGCTTCGTTCATTTTTGCAGCACGTTCGAGCAGGCGACTGTGGAGATAGAAAACGTCACCGGGATAGGCTTCACGTCCCGGAGGACGACGCAGCAACAGCGACATCTGGCGATAGGCCACGGCCTGCTTGGACAGATCGTCATAAACGATACAGGCGTGCATGCCGTTGTCGCGGAAATATTCGCCCATCGTCACACCGGTATAAGGGGCAAGATACTGGAGAGGCGCAGGCTCGGAAGCGGTTGCAGCAACCACGATCGAATATTCCATCGCGCCATTTTCTTCGAGGCTCTTGACGATCTGGGCAACGGTCGAACGCTTCTGGCCGACGGCGACATAGATGCAGTACAGCTTCTTGCTTTCGTCATCACCGGCGTTGACCGTCTTCTGGTTGATGAACGTGTCGATTGCGACAGCGGTCTTGCCGGTCTGACGGTCGCCGATGATCAACTCGCGCTGGCCGCGGCCAACCGGAACGAGGGCGTCGAGCGCCTTGAGGCCGGTCTGCACGGGTTCGTGCACCGATTTGCGCGGGATGATGCCCGGGGCCTTGACTTCCACCCGGCTGCGCTGCGTGGTCTTGATCGGGCCCTTGCCGTCAATCGGATTGCCGAGGCCGTCAACAACGCGGCCAAGCAATTCCTTGCCGATCGGAACGTCCACGATCGTGCCGGTCCGCTTGACGACGTCGCCTTCCTTGATTTCGGCGTCCGAGCCAAAGATCACGACACCGACATTGTCGGCTTCGAGGTTCAGAGCCATGCCCTGAATGCCGTTCGAGAATTCGACCATCTCGCCGGCCTGGACCTGGTCGAGGCCGTGGATACGGGCGATACCGTCACCGACGGCAAGCACGGTTCCGACTTCGGAAACCTGAGCTTCATTGCCAAAATTGGCGATCTGGTCCTTGATGACCTTTGAAATTTCTGCGGCGCGAATATCCATGTGTATCTTCCTTTAGCCCTTCATGGCCTGCGATAGGGTGTTCAAACGGGTTTTAATCGAGCTGTCGATCATCTGGCTGCCGATTTTTACGACCAGCCCGCCCAGAATGGACGAATCGACTGCGGTGGAAACGCTGACATCGCTTCCCACACGTTTCTTGAGCTGAGCCTTGAGCGCATCAATCTGCTTGTCATCCAGCGGATGGGCTGAAGTGACTTCGGCGGTGATTTCGCCGCGATGGCCAGACGCCAAAGTCGAGTAAGCGCGAATGACGGCCGGAATCTGGTCCAGCCGGCGATTGGCGGCCAGCACTCCGAGCATATTGGTCGACAACGGGTCGAGACCAAGAGCCCGGGCGGTTGCCCCAATGCCCTTGCCGGCATCCTCGCGCGACAGCACGGGACTGGTGGTCAGCGCACTGAGGTCATCCGATTCGGCCAAGGCCGCGCTCAATGTTTCGAGGCTGGCTTGCACCGCATCGATACTGTTATTCTCTTTTGCAAGAGCGAACAAAGCCGTGGCGTAACGCCCCGCTAAACTCGCTCTGATGCCGCTGGAATGATCCACGCGTTTGCTACTCCCTGACCGTAGTTCTGGTCTGAAAACCGTTTATGAAATGGTCCGCTTAATGGCCGGAAATCCAGTGCTTCCGCCCACGGATGCGCGGCGTCTAGCAACCATTTTGCTGCGATGCAAGACGGCTGTGGGAATCATTTTCGGGAAAGGGCAAAAGACCGGTTTTCGGTGCTTTCCGATAAGCTGCCCGGTAAAATTGCTTTGATCGCAAGATACGGGAAGCGCTTCTGGGCGGATGCGTCCAGATCGACTAGAGATTATTTGCGAATCCGGAGGCTGACAATGGTCGATGACAAAATGGCATGGCGGGCAGTGACCAACCGCGACCGTTCCTTCGATGGCCGGTTTGTCACGGGCGTGATGACCACCGGTATCTATTGCCGCCCGTCCTGCGCCGCCCGCCACCCCAGGCGCGAAAATGTACGCTTCTTTGCCACAGCAAAGCAGGCGGAAGCCGCCGGTCTGCGGGCCTGCCTGCGCTGCCGCCCGAATGATGTGGCGCGTGACGAGGCGGCGGTCCAAGCGGTGATCGATGCCATCCGCACCGCCGAAAACGCACCCGGGCTTGATGAACTGGCCGGTCTCACGGGCTATTCGCCCGCCCATCTTCAGCGTATTTTCAAGCGCGAAACCGGCCTTTCACCGGCGGCCTATGCGCGGGCGCTGCGCGCCGAACGGGTCAAGGATGCGCTGGCAGGCGGTGCGTCGGTAACCAAGGCAATTTATGATGCCGGCTATGGATCGGCATCGCGCTTTTACGAGGAACGGAAGATGGGCATGAAACCGAGCGTGTGGAAAAATGGCGGGCAGGGAGTAACAGTGCACTGGGCCACTGTCGCAACAACGCTCGGCCGGATGATGGTCGCCGCGACCGGCAAGGGTGTGTGCTGCCTCTCCTTCAACGAAGGCGAAAAGCAACTGCGCGAACGCTTTCCGAAAGCGGATATCCGCGAGGGCAGTGACGATTTTCAGAAGCTGCTGGACGATGTGGTTGCACAGGTGGAAGCACCGGGCCGCCCGCACAATATCCCGCTCGATGTCCAGGGGACCGCCTTCCAGGAAGCGGTCTGGCAGGAATTGCGCAAGATTCCGGAGGGCGAGACCCGCAGCTATGCCGATATCGCCGCCGCCATTGGCAAACCGAAAGCCGTCCGTGCGGTCGGCAGCGCCAATGGTGCCAATCATGTCGCCGTTCTGATTCCGTGTCACCGGGTGGTGCGCAGCGACGGGACGATCGGCGGCTATGCCTATGGGCTGGAGATAAAGGAAAAATTGCTGGAAAAGGAATCGGAATGACCGACAAGATAAAGCGCTTTGGTGACCTTCATGTGCCCGGAGATCCCCTGATCCTGGTCAACATCTGGGACGCGGGCAGCGCCAGGGCAGTTGCCCGGGCCGGCGCAAAAGCCCTGGCGACAGGAAGCTACGGCGTTGCCGGCGCGCAGGGCATTGCCGATGGTGAGGCCTTGCCGCTGGACGCCGCCATCGCCAATCTTGACCATATCGTTGCCGCAACCGACCTGCCGGTGAGCATTGATATGGAGGCCGGCTATGGTGACACTGCAGCGGAGGTGCGTCGATCGGTCCAGCGGGCGCGCGATGCAGGCGCATGCGGCATCAACATGGAGGATCGGATGCCGGGCGAAGACCGGCTGCTGGCGCCGGAGGTTTTTGCCGAGCGTGTGGCCGCCGCTGCATCAACCGGATTGTGGGTCAACGCCCGGTGCGATGTGTTTCGGGGGCAATCCATCGGGGTCGCGGGTATGGCTTTGGTCGACCGGGTTCTGGAGCGGGCCGCTCTCTATGCGGATGCCGGGGCGGGCAGCCTGTTCGTCCCGTTTCTCAGCGACGCCCGCTGCATCGCTGCGCTTTGCGACAAATCCCCCTTGCCGGTCAATATCCTGCGCTCGCCCGATGGCCCCGGCCATGGCGAACTTGCCCATATGGGCGTCGCCAGAATCAGCCACGGACACCAGCCCTGGGCGGCCGCGATGAAATGGCTGGAAGGGCAGGCGGAGCGGGTTTTGGGCGGTGCAGAACCCGACTATTGAATTCCTGGCTCCATCGCTTGACGAAGACCGGCGGCGCTGTCACTTCGTCGGTGAATCCGGTTCGGTCGCCAGAAGCTCGTGCATCATCGCCAACGCTGCCTCCCTGCCAATGAGCGCAATCAACGCTCGATCGGTCTCATCGCCAATCTCAAATGTTACCGTCGGTACCCGATATTTCGCATAGACATAATTTTTCGAATTGGGCTGGTCGAGATTGTGATTGGCATCGCGATTGATTTCGTAGCCGGGTATCGCCGACGAAAGCCGGGCCAGCCATTTTTTCAGAAACAGCGGCGGATTGGTCGGATAATCATCAGGAATGGTATAAAATACATCCTTCTGGGTTGAATGAAAATCGATGAATAAGCGGAGGTTTCTTGCCGGGTCCGCTTCAATCTTTTCCAGCAAACCGGCCATCAACTGGGTTTCCGGTTGGGTGAACGGCCCCCAGTCACGATTGAGATCCTTGTGGCCGCTGCTATGCCGCCAATGACCGTGGGTCACGCCGTCCGGATTGAGCATCGGAATGACGATAGTTTCGAACCGCTTGCGGAAACGAATGGCGACTGGCTCATCCGACAACAATGTCTCGACAAAGGGAAATAACGCCAGAGCACCGGTGATTTCCGGCGGATGCTGACGGCCAATCAGGACAATCTGTTCGCGGGGATGCGTGTCCCGTGCCTTGATTGTCATAGCCGGAATAGGGCGGTTTTCCAATGACTGGCCAAGAACCCAGGGTACGGCATCCGGCAATTGCGTGACATCGTCGATCCATGCCTGATAATCCGAGGGTCCAACGATTTCCTGGCCAGCGACGAACAACGGCTTTGTACCGTGCTTGAGCGTAAATTGCGCCTGCTTTACCTCGTCCACTTCCGAAAGGAAAACGGCATCCTGTCCCACCGGCGACCAATTATGGCCATCAGTGCTGGTCTTGGGCCAATAGCGGTGTCCGCAAACTTCATAATCAAGTTTGATTGTCAGCGTCCCGGCATCGCGTGGATCGATGCGAAAGGCATACCATGGGCTGCAATTTATCGGCGGCGCATCTTCAGGCACAAGCTTGAGCGAGACCTGATCTGCGGCGGTCGCTTCGCAGGAGGCGATATTGCCGGTTGGAAAATCCGTGTCGATTGCGACGTTATTTGTCTGGCAGCGATGCTGTTGGACTACAGCCGCGGGATTATCGCCGGTTGTTGTACAGCCGACAACGGCAATAAACGCTGCAAAAATCCAGAAATGGCGTCCGATGGCTATCCGTTCCTCCATATGACGAGGGAGGCGCAATGACTCGTCAAAGCACCGCCTCCGATCCCGTCTAGAATTTCTTGCGGAGTTCCACAACGAACTGCCGCCCACGTGCGCTGTGCAACTCGCTGAAGTAACCATAGGATTCATCGGCCAGCGGCGGATCTTCGTCAAACAGGTTGTTTACACCAAATTTCAGACGTGTTCCGTCAAGGGCGGTGTCATTGTTGATCGTATAGCTGACCGACAGATTCATCGTGAACTGGTCGCTGACTAGATAGAAATTCGCGTTGGGATCGTCAGAAATGATCAGATCGTCTCGGATTACGCTGGTGTCATAGACCTTGCCGATATATTTGCCGAACAGAGTAACATCCACTGGACCACTTCCCCAGGAGACCGAACCACTCAATCGCCATTTCGGGCGTCCTTCGATTTCCAGCAATTCACCCAGTCCGCCGACGCCGACATCCGCCGGCAAAGTGCCAGCCGCGATAGCGTCCAGCAATTCCTGTCCATCCGGCCCGGCCGACTGAACAAAGGAAAGTAGTCTTGCCGCGTTCAGGCGGAGGCGGATGTCTCCTATGCCGAAATCGGGGACGTTGTAAAACAGTCCGAAATCCCAGCCCTTGGAGACGCGGCTGTCGAGATTGAGATAGGGGTCGAGCACCTGGATAATGCTGCCTGCGGGAGCGAGGCTGGTGCCGGTGAACAGGTCGATCGCATCGGCATCCGGATCATTGCGCTGCACATTGGGATTGGTGCTGCCGTTCTGGCGACGCACTAGATCGAGGGTAATCGCATTGTCATCGCCAAAAACACCAACAATGCCGCGCTGTTTCACGCGCCAGTAGTCGGCCGTAAGTGTCAGTCCCGGAATGAATTCCGGTTCCAGAACCACGCCGAGGTTGATGCTCTCCGTTTTTTCGGGGTTGAGTGTGTTGGTGCCGGTCCGCAAGCTCACCGTGCCGGTACCGCTACACGCCCCGAGATTGGCAATGAGCCCTTTTTCAACCTGCGCCTGGCAGGTGACGAAATCATCGCGGGTATTGGACCGGGTTGTGCCGGCATCATTGACCTGCACAAGATTTGGTGCACGAAATCCCTTCGACCACGCGCCGCGCAGGATGATGCCGGGCAATGGCGTCCACGATGCCGCAGCCCGCGGAACAATGGCTGTTTCGTCAATATCCTTGAAATGCTCCATCCGGCCGGCGATCTGGACGTTCAGTTCGCGGATCAGGGGGATGTCCATGTCTTCCGAAACCAGCGGGATGAAGGCCTCCGCAAAGGCCGAAAAGACATCACGTCGACCGCTGGTATCGGGAGACGGACTTGACCCTACGACATCGCTGCCGTTGAAATCGCCGGTGACGCTGTCGGTGAAAGTGATCGTGCCGTCAAGCCGCGGATCGCGGTCATCTTTGAAGGTCTCACGCCGGAATTCGACGCCCGCTGCTATCCCGACATCACCACCGGGAAGCGCGAACAGATTGTCGCGCGAAACCTTGAAATCTGCCAGGGCCAGGGTCGTTTCACCCTTGCGGAACACATCGATGGTTATGTCATCAATGACCGATTGCGGGTTTGGCGTGCAGTCGCCGTTGTTCGGTCCGGTTCCCTGATTTTCCAGACAACCTCCGTTGAACGGATTATAGGCGTCCGGTGTCGTACGGTTGATGACATCCTGCAATTTGGTCAGCGAAATCCGGCCGCGCGTCAGGTCAATGCTGTTGGCCTGCGAATATACGAATCCGGTATCAAAATCCCATTCGCCGAAATTGCCCCTGAAACCTGCGACAAGCCGGTAGCTGTCCTTGTCAACCGATACGTCCCGGGTGCCGACATCGACGAATCGCATGCGTTCCATGATCACATCTGCGCCACCGGCAGCAATGGTGGTGCCGGGAAGGCGGTTGGGGCTGCCAACCGGGCCAAACGGATTATAATAGGCGTCCCGGGAAATTCCCACCGGAACGGCCGAAAGCAGCGCACTCGCCTCGTTCGCGCGACGGCTCTCGGAGCGATAATAGCTGCTTTCCAGATAGAATTCGATGGAGTCGCTCAACTCGTAGTTGAACAGCAGAGCGGCGTTATAACGGTCCTTCTGCGAGAACAGATCGACCCCGAAATTGGTGTTGTAGCGGACGTCGGTGGTCGGCGTGGTGCCGTTGCGGGCGCAAATGCCATTGCCGAAATCCAGACGGCAGCCCGGGAAGGTAGATGGCTGAAGATAGAAATCATCATCACCGACTGGTGTGCGCGATGACGGGGCCTGAATATCGAACTGGCCGTAAGGCGAACTGGTCGAACGATTGTTGAACGAGGCATCGCCCTCGAAGGGGGTCCCCTCCAATAGCGCTCTGCGATCATCAAATGCGGCATAGTCACGGATCGTGACGGGAGCGCCATTTTCGTGAAAATAGCTGCCATAGACCGTAAGATTGGCGCGGCCTTCAGCAAAGTCGAAGCCATAGCCTCCGGAAATGCTGGTGCTGTAGAGACTGGTTCCGTCCGATGCGCGCCAGTCGGCTTCAATAAAGCCGCCGGTCATATTGCCTTTCAAAATGGTGTTCACGACACCGGCGACCGCGTCCGCGCCATAAACCGCAGAGGCCCCGTCGCGCAAAATTTCCAGTCGCTTCACGCTGCCAGGTGGTATTTCATTCGTGTCCGGAGATACGACCGGAACCAGCAATTCGGTCTGGAAACCGGGATGCAGATTCATGCGACGACCGTTGATAAGCAGCAAGGTATTGCCGGTGCCAAGGTCGCGCAGATTGATCGAGGCAATATCACCGCGTGCACCATTCACGCCCCCGGTCGTATTCTGTTCGTTAAAGGCCGTCGTCCCGACTTGCGGGATGGCTGCGAACAGCTCCTCTCCGGAGGCAGCGCCGGTTGCTTCGATCGCCTGTTCGTCGAGAACCGTTACCGGCAGAACATCGTTGATTTCCGCACCTTGAATCTGGCTGCCTGTGACAACGATAATATCCTCGTTGTCAGGGGGTTCATCACTGGTTTGTGCAAGTGCGCAATTAGTGCTGATCAGCGCCGTTGTCCCCAACAAAAGCGCACCAATATTGCGGATTCGTATCATAATTCACCCCCCCGAGCAAAAGACCGAAAAAACTGGAATTAGACAAACTTCAATTTCAAATAAAACTAGCCCAGTCATGAGCAGAATCGCCCAAGCATCCATCGGTCCAAGGCCTCAGGAAGAAACAATTCTTTAGCAGGGTCAATCCGATTTCAGGATGGTTGGCAGTTTTGAAAGCGATAGTGACCTTTTTAACACGCCTGTTGCAACCAGATTCCATATTTCCTGCTTGGTCGCAGACAACGGTGAGGCGCTGATTCTCAGTCCTCCACTTTTTTGCATTCATAGACCAGGCTCTCGTTCGCCTGGCCTGGCAGTTCTACCCGGATCGCCTTGACCATTTCCTCGATGTCGGTCAGCGCCTGGGGATCGGTGGTGCAGGCCTTGTTGCCATATTGGGCGCGGATCGCCCGCGCTCTGGTCATTGCGTCCAGCCCCATCAGATAGCGTTCTTCGGTAAATTCTGCGTTGTCCGGCCGGAAGCTGCTGATCGTCACCGTCTGCTCCTGATTGGGGACAAATATCCGGGACCATTTGGCACCGTCACGGCCATATTGCGTGCGGCCGTTGACGCAGCCGCCATCGGTCCAGTCAAGCGTCAGTTCATCCTGTTGCGACACCGTGATCCGGCTGCGCTGGGGGTTGATCGTGCATTGATATTTGCCGGCTGAGGCCAGGCGTTTCTGTGCCGACCCCAGGCTGTCCTTCTTGTCGGTCATCGCCGCTGCGACGCGGTCATCAATCTCGCTGAAGTCGGGGCGGGAGAGGAAGAGGATGACCGCGCCCAGCAGCAGAACCGCCGCGCCAGCGGTCGCCACGATCCCCGGATTGCGCTTGCCCTGAACGAACAGGACAGCCGCGCCGCCAGCCGCCAGCAGCGACAGCGCCAGCAGCAGCGCAGCCAGGGCGATCCGGTTTTCCCGCTCGGCAATGATATCCTGCGATATCCTGGTTCGCAATTTGCTCTCGGCCCGTTCGCGCTTGTCGGCCTCGGCGGCTTTCGCTGCGGCGACCTGGGCACGCGCAGCGGCTTCGCGCAGCCCCTCCTGCTGGCTGATTTCCGCCGCCGAACGGCAGGGCGTGGCAGTTACACCGACGCTGACCCCGGCCTTGCGCAGAAATCCCAATATCTCCCGGGCGGAGACGGCAAAGCCGAATTCGGCATCATTGCCGTCGCTGATCGAACCAAAGCTGTTCGCACCCAGCACCCGGCCACAATTGTCGATCAATGGTCCGCCGCTGTTGCCCGACGCAATCGGCGCGGTGTGGAGCAGCGTGTCAAATTGCTTGGTCGTACGCCCGCCGGACACGGTGCCGGTGGTCTTGACCGGCGACATCGGAGTGATCAGGTCATCGAGATCAAGGCCCTGGGCCCGGTCGACGGAACCGGGATAGCCGATCGCCACCACATCCGCGCCATCATCCACCGCACCTCCGAAAATCGTCATCGGGGGCAACCGACCGTCGTCGAGAACCTGGATCAGCGCAAGATCATTGTTCGGCGAATAGGCGATTATTTTGCCGCCATAGCTGATCCCGCCCTGCGAGGGGATGATGCCGATGACAACCGAGGGTTCCTGGCGCGCGATCTCGACCACATGGGCGTTGGTCACAACCTTGTCCGGCGCGACCATGAAGCCGCTGCCATGGCCGACAAAGGCGACCTTGTCCCCGTCCTTGGCAGCCAGCACGACCCGCACGACCGAGCGGCTTGCGGCGCTGATATCGGCGGGATCGGCCTGGGCTGGACCTGTCAGAAGAGCGGTCGTGACCAGAAGAAATAGCGCGAGAATGCGGTTCATGGAGCGGCTTTCAATTTTTGTGCTCCGCACTTGATGCGGAGCCATGTGCAGCACCAGCGCTACCCAACCCAAAGCTCCGCATCAAGCACAGAGAATATTGCGGTCAAACAAAACTATAGGGATCGACATCGACGCCGACCCGCACCGCGCGCGGCCATTCCAGCTGTTCCAGCCAGTCGCGCATGATATTCTGCAGGTCGACCGACCGCAGCGCATGGACCAGCAGCCGGTGCCGGTGCCGGCCGCGCAGCATCGCCAGCGGGGCAGGGGCGGGGCCATAGACCGAGAATCCGTCCAGTTTCGGTGCGGTCTGGCCAATCAGCCGCGCCGTCTCCATCGCCTCGCTATTGTCTTCCGACGACACGATGATTGCTGCCCAGCGCGCAAAGGGAGGCGCCAGGGCCTGTCGCCGCGCCTCGATCTCGGCGGCGTAAAAACCCTCCCGGTCATTGCGGATCAGCGCCTGGATCACCGGTGCATCGGGCATGCGGGTCTGGACATAGACCCGGCCCGGCTTTTCCGCGCGCCCGGCGCGGCCCGCTACCTGGGCGATCTGCTGGAAACTGCGCTCGGCGGCGCGCAGGTCGCCGCCTTCCAGGCCGATATCCGCATCGACGACGCCGACCAGCGTCAAATTGGGAAAATGATAGCCCTTGGTCACCAACTGGGTGCCGACGACGATATCGATCGCCCCGGCCTCCATCTGGTGGACAAAATCGGCGGCCTTCTGCGGCGACCAGATCGTGTCGGAGGTGACAATCGCCGTCCGCGCCTGGGGAAACAGCATCTTGACCTCGTCGCAGATCCGCTCGACCCCGGGGCCACAGGCGACCAGACTGTCCTCGTCTCCGCATTCCGGGCATTTCTCGGGGATCGGCATGACATGGCCGCAATGGTGGCAGGCGAGCCGCCGGGTCAGCCGGTGCTCGACCATCCATGCGGTGCAATTGGGGCAGTCGATCCGGTGGCCGCAGGTCCGGCACAGCGTCAGCGGCGCAAAGCCCCGCCGGTTGAGAAAGAGCAGCGACTGCTCGCCGCGCTCGAGATTTTCTTCCAGCGCGTTGACCAGCGTCGGCGCCAGCCAGTTGCCGCGCGGCGGCACGTCCTGCGTCAGGTCGAGCGCCTCGATCACCGGCATCGTCGCGCCACCAAAGCGCGCCGGCAGTTCGAGCAGCTCATAATTGCCCTGTTCGACCTGGTGCTGGCTCTCGATCGCGGGGGTCGCGGAGGCCAGGATCACCGGAATCTGTTCGTACAGCCCGCGCATCACCGCGACATCGCGGGCGTGATAGCGCACCCCGTCTTCCTGCTTGAAGCTGGTCTCGTGCGCCTCGTCGACGATGATCAGGCCGAGATTGGCATAAGGCAGGAACAGCGCGGAGCGCGCGCCCACAATCACCTTCGCCGTGCCTTCCGCCAGCGCCCGCCAGTTCTTCTTGCGCTCGGACTGTTTCATGCCGCTGTGCCAGGCCAGCGGCTCGGCCCCGAACCGTATTTTGAACCGGTCGAGAAACGGCTCGGTCAGCGCGATTTCGGGCAGCAGCACCAGCACCTGCTTGTCCTGCCGCAGCGCTTCGGCGACCGCTTCGAAATAGACCTCGGTCTTGCCCGAACCGGTCACGCCGTCGAGCAGAAAGGGCTTGAACCGCGACGCCCGCACCGCCTCGATCAGCACGTCGCTGACCCGGTGCTGGTCCTCGCTCAGGTCAACAGCGCCGAAATCGGGCAGGGGGGATGCACTGGCAGCAAAGGGGGAAACCTCTTCCCGGTCGAACACGCCCAGTTTTTCCAGTCCCCGGATCACCGCGATGGATACACCCGCCTTGTACGCCAGTTCGCTGATCGTGCCCTGGCTGTCGCCCAGCTTCTCCAGCGCCTGCTTGCGCTGCGGGGTCATCCGGTCGGGCAGCTGCCCGTTCCAGCGATATTCGCTCACCGGACGATTGTCGGCAAAGGCCGCGCCGCTCGAAAGAACCATCCGCAACACCGATGCCGGCGAGGCAAAATAATAGGTCGCCGTCCACTCGATCAGCCGGCGCAGCGGTGCCCGCAGCGGCGGCACGTTGCGGACCTCCAGCAGCGGCCGCAATTTCTTCGGATCGATTTCCTCGACCGGAAAACGGTCAGCTTCCCAGACGACGCCGGGAATTTTGCGCGGACCAAGCGGCGCCATCACGACCGACCCCGGCTCGACCCGCATGCCGTCGGGGACCCGGTAATCCAGGGGACCCAGCGCGGCGTTAAGCAGGAGTACACGAACGCGATTCATATTCATGCTATAGGCAGCTTATCGCCGTTCGTCATTCTTGCTGTGGCGAAAACAGGAGAGACATAATGATCTATCATCGCAGAGCGGTTCTCGGCCTCGGTGCGGCCGCAGGAATGCTGGCGCTGCCCGGATGTTCGACCCTGCCCGGCCTGAGCCTGACCGAAGCGATCAGGCGGCTGCTGACCATATCGTCCCAGAATGCCTTCGCCGAGCTGCTCCGGTCCAACGGTTTCTTCGACAGCCAGGTGGCGCGCATCACGGTGCCGGATTCGCTGGGCGGATCGCGGGTGACCAGCGTCGCCACCGCTCTGCTGCGCTCGAAGCCGGTTCAGGATCGCCTGCTGCGACAGGTCAACCGCGCGGCGGAGGAAGGCGCCGAGCTGGCGGCCCCCGTGGTCGCCGAAACCATCCGCAATATGAGCATCGCCGACGCTGCCGCGATCCTGAATGGCGGCCCGCGCGCGGCCACTGCCCTGCTGCAGGGGCAGCTCGGCAATATGCTGGTCGAGCGGATGATGCCCGGCGTCGGCAGGGGCCTGAGGCTGTTCGACAATGAAATCATCAGTCTCGTGCTCTCGCAAGACACCAATATCGACTTCACCAGCCTCAGCCGGGATGTAACGGCCAAGGTCAATGACGCGATCTACCGGGCCATCGGCGCGCAGGAAGAGTCCATCCGCGCCAATCCTCGCGCCACCAATGATCCTCTGCTGATCGCCGTTCTCGGGGCTGGCAGAGCCTTTTGAGCCGCTGGCTCGGAAGCGCTGCTGACACCGGGACGGCAATAAGTTGACGAAGCGCTGGCCATGCCGGCCCTAATGGCGATAGAAAGCGTCAACCTTTCAGAAAACTGGATTCGCATCTTATGAAATTCTTTGTAGACACCGCCGATACCGCAGAAATCGCCGACCTCGCCGCGACCGGCATGGTCGACGGCGTCACCACCAACCCGTCGCTGATCAAGAAATCGGGTCGCGACATCATGGAAGTGACAAAGGAAATCTGCGGCCTGACCGACGGCCCCGTATCTGCCGAAGTCGTCGCGCTCGATCATGAAACGATGATGAAAGAGGCGGAAGTGCTGCGCAAGATTGCCGACAATGTCTGCATCAAGGTGCCGCTGACGATCGACGGGCTGAAAACCTGCAAGGCGCTGACCGGCGAAGGCACGATGGTCAATGTGACCCTGTGCTTCTCGGCCAATCAGGCGCTGCTCGCGGCCAAGGCCGGCGCCAGCTTCATCTCCCCCTTTGTCGGACGCCATGATGACAATGGCCTCGACGGCATGACGCTGATCGAGGATATCCGTCTGATTTACGACAATTATGCCTTCGACACCGAAATCCTGGTCGCCTCGATCCGCCACCCGGTCCATGTGCTCGAATCGGCCCGCATCGGTGCCGACGTCGCGACCATGCCGCCCGCCGTCATCCGCAACCTGTTCAAACATGTCCTGACCGACAAGGGGATCGAGGGCTTTTTGAAAGACTGGGCTGACACCGGCCAGAATATCGGCTGAGCCGACCTTTCGAACGGAAAGCTCAACCTGGCCCAGTTCCCTTAGTGGCGAGCTTGTCGAACCACGCCTCTCGGTCGGGAAGCGTCCTTCGACAGGCTCAGGACTAACGGCGGACTGGCGCCATATATTGCACAGGTCCTTGGGTCAGGATGCCGATGAGCCCCGTCAAAATCCCTTCGGCGCCGGATCGATCACGGCAAAGCTGCCGTTCCGAATCTCCTGGACCTCAAGCGCCCGTTCCGACACGCCATTGGCCTTGAACCGGAAAACGCCGTCCAGTCCGATAAAGCCGCCCTTGTCGGTCAGCTGGTTGATCGGGAAGGGCGAGCCCACTTTCCAGTTGCGGGCGACTTTGACCGTCAGCAGCACCGAATCATAGCCAAGGCTCGACAGCCGGAACGGCGCCGCGCCATAGCGGGCGCGGTAGCGGTCGGCATATTGCTTGTACAGGCTGTCGGAAACGCTGGCGAACCAGGCACCGCGCATCGACGGCGCCCCGGCCAGATTGCTGCTCGTGTTCCACAGGTCCGTGCCCAGTATCTTCGCCGTCTCGGTCGCATTCTTGCGGATATAGGGGGCAGCCTTGATCGCCATGTCGCCATTGTCGGCCAGCAGCACCGCTTCAAATTCGCCATTCTGGGACAGTTTTTTGGTCGCTGCCTCGATCGACTGGGAATCGCGGTTGAATGTCTGGATCGACACCACTGTGCCGCCGACATCCTTGACATGCCGCAGCAGCGTCGAGGACGCGCGCTGGCCGTAGACCCCGTTGGGCACCAGACCGGCAAAGCGGGTCATGCCCTTGGACCGGGCATAGTCCACCACCCGTTCGATCGACTGCGAGGGGATATGGCCCAGGATGAAGACATTGTTCCCGGCCACGCCGCTGTCGTTGGAAAAGCTCAGGATCGGTACGCCGGCCGGACGAGCGACATTGGCGGTCGCGACAACATTGTCGCTGAGCAGCGGGCCGATGATCAGCTTGTTGCCGTCGCGAATGGCGTTCTGGGCGGCAATGGCCGCGCCCTTGGCCGTGTCATAGCTGGTCATGCGGATATTGTCCGCCTTGGTATCGAGCAGCGCCATGGTCGTCGCATTGGCCAGCGACTGGCCGATCCCGGCATTTTTTCCGGAGAGCGGCACCAGCAGGGCGATGCGGTGATGTTTCTGGTCGTCGGGCAAGCCGGCGGTGACAGGTGGCGGCGCGGGTGTCTCGGTCCGCGGCGGCTCTGCGCCCCGCGGGATAACCGTGGAGCAGCCGGCAAGGAAGACAAAGGCCGTCAGGCCCGCTCCCTTCAAAATGCTGCGCCGTCCGCTTTGATCTTGTCCTAGATGTATCTTGTCTGCCATGACCGTCCTATGTCCACTCCTGCCCAATCCGGTCTCTATATCGTTGCCACCCCGATCGGCAACCTCGGAGATTTGTCGCGCCGCGCCGAAGCAACCCTTGCCGCCGCCGATATCATCTTGGTCGAGGATACAAGAGTTACCGGCAAGCTACTGAATCACATCGGTAAAAAATCAAGGATGATGGTGTATAACGACCACAAGTCGGCGGCCGATCGGGAATTCATTTTGGATGCCGTTCGATGTAAAATTGTCGCACTGGTCAGCGACGCGGGAACGCCTTTGATCTCCGATCCCGGCTACAAACTGGTCCGCGACGCACAGGCGGCGGGTCTATATGTCACGACGATTCCCGGCCCCAGCGCCGCCATCGCCGCGCTGACCCTGTCCGGTCTGCCCAGCGACCGCTTTCTGTTCGAGGGCTTCCTGCCAAGCAAGACCAAGGCGCGCAGCGAAGCGCTTGGCGCGTTGAAGACGCTCAACGCCAGCCTGATCTTCTATGAAAACGGCTCGCGGCTGGGCGCCATGCTGGCCGATGCGCTGGCGGTGCTCGGCGACCGCAAGGCCGCCGTCGTGCGCGAAATCACCAAGAGATTCGAGGAAAGCGTAACCGGCTCGCTCAGCGAACTGGCCGAGCGCTATGGCGCCGAAAAGCCCAAGGGCGAGATTGTCGTGATCATCAGCCCCCCGGGCGCGCCGGAAGCGGCCAGCGAGCAGGATATCGAGGCAGCGCTGCGCGAGGCGCTGGTCCGACTGCCCGCCTCCAAGGCCGCAGGCGAAGTGGCGCGCACCTTCAACACCGACCGCAAGGCGCTCTACGAACTGGCCAATCGCTGGAAAGCGGAAAAATGAGGGCCTGTCGTCCCCGCACCGTTAGCCCTGAGCCTGTCGAAGGGCGCTTCCCGCCAAGAGATGCTTCGACAAGCTCAGCACGAACGGCATTCGAAAAATGAACGCTCGCGACCCTCTCCCCGTTCGTCCTGAGCCTGTCGAAGGACCTCCACGCACGGTATGCTCAAAATGACCCGCAAGGAAGCGGAAGCGCGGGGCCGGCAGGCCGAAAAAACCGCCGCCCGCTTCCTGCGCCTCAAGGGCTGGCGCATCCTCGCCGAACGGGTCCGCACCCCGCGCGGTGAGGTCGATCTGGTCGCCAAACGCGGCGGACTGGTCGCCTTTGTCGAGGTCAAGGCCCGGACCAGGCTGGAGGACCTCGAGCAGGCGATTGATTTGAAGAGGCTCAGGCGCGTCGCCGATGCCGCGGAAATCCTCTATCCGCAATTTTGCCCCAACGGCGAGGATATGCGGATCGATGTGATTCTGGTGGCGCCCAGGCGTCTGCCTGTCCATCTGATCAATGTCTGGCACGGGTTTTGACGCGCCCCGGAATGCACAGCGTTCCAAAGCATCAACCACCGGACAGGCGGGGGTCTTCCAGATGTACCGTTAGCCCTGAGCTTGTCGAAGGGCGCCTCTCGACGAGAAGCGTGGTTCGACAAGCTCACCACTAACGGCAAGAAACCTACTCTCCCGTTCGTCTCGAGCGTAGTCGAGAGACGGGACGCGCCAACCCAATGTCTCTCAACCACGCCCAGCACCAACAGCCAGCCGCTCGAACTTTCCCTTTCACCCGCTAAAGCAAAACGGCCTTCGACAAGCTCAGGACGAACGGTTATGGATTGCGAAACGCAGCGCCATGTGCTCCGCACTTGATGCGGAGCCGGGTGGGGCTTGGTAACTCTGTAACCTCCAGAGCTCCGCATCAAGTGCGGAGCGCAGTGTGAATGAAAGCAAAGAGATGACCCTGAAAATCGCCGTACAAATGGACCCGATGGAAAGCGTGAATATCGCCGGTGACAGCAGCTTCGCGCTGATGCTCTCCGCGCAGAAACGCGGTCACCAGATTTTCCATTATGATGTGAAGGGCTTGACCCTGCACGCCAATGGCCGCCTGACCACGCCCGCTCATCCGGTGACGGTGCAGCCGGTCAAGGGCGACCATTTTACGTTTGGCGACCCGGTCAAGCTCGATCTCGGCAGCGATGTCGATGTCGTGCTGATGCGGCAGGACCCGCCGTTCCACGTCGGCTATATCACTGCGACCCATTTGCTCGAGCGGATCGAGGGCGAGACTCTGGTGGTCAACAATCCCGTCTCGGTCCGCAACGCGCCGGAAAAAGTCTATGTGCTGGATTACGCGCAGTTCATGCCGCCGACCCTGATCACCCGCGACCTCGACGAAGTCCGCGCCTTCCAGAAGGAACATGGCGGTATCGTCGTCAAGCCGCTGCACGGCAATGGCGGCAAGGCGATCTTCCTGGTGCCGGAAGATGGCAGCAATCTCAGCGCGCTCTTCGAGGTGTTCAACCAGACCTGGCCCGAGCCGCATATGGTCCAGCCCTTCCTCCCCGAAGTGCACCAGGGCGACAAGCGCATCGTGCTGATCGACGGTGAGGTCGCCGGTGCGATCAACCGCAAGCCGGGCGAGGGCGAATTCCGCTCCAACCTCGCGCAGGGCGGCTATGCCGAGGCGGCTGAGCTGACGACACGCGAAAAGGAAATCTGCGCGGCCATGGGTCCCGACCTGAAGCGGCTCGGCCTGATCTTCGTCGGCATCGACGTGATCGGCGGCAAATGGCTGACCGAGATCAATGTGACCTCGCCGACCGGCATTGTCGCGATCGACAAGTTCAACGGCACCGATACGCCCGGCATGATCTGGGATGCGATCGAGCGGCGGCTTGCCGCAAAATAATCGCGCGCCGGAGCCCGAACATTGAACAGCTGGATCACGGACCTGATCGCGCAGGGTGGCTATTGGGCCATCGCCCTGCTGATGGCGCTGGAAAATATCTTCCCGCCGATCCCTTCAGAACTGATCATGGGCCTGGGCGGCGTCGGCGTGGGGCAGGGGAGCTTCCATCCGGTGGCGCTGGTGCTGGTCGGCACGGTCGGCTCGCTGATCGGCAATTATGTCTGGTTCATGATCGGTCGCCACTGGGACGAGGATGATCTGCGCGGCTTTGTCCGCAAACATGGCCGCTGGCTGACGCTCGATGTCGCCACCGTCAACCGGATCGACCGGATCTTTGACAATCACGGCGAATGGGTGGTGTTCTTCGCGCGCTTCATCCCCAATATCCGCACCCTGATCTCGGTCCCCGCCGGCCTGTTCGGCATGTCCCACAAACGCTTCATCCTCGCCACCAGCGCAGGCGCCACCGTCTGGAACAGCGCGCTGGTTTATGCGGGCTATCAGCTGCAGCAGAATATCGAGAATATCGGCAAGTATCTGGGGCCGGTATCGGTGGGGGTGATCGTCTTGCTGGTTGCGGTCTATGTATGGCGGATTATTTTCTGGCGGCCGAAGGAGGATTGAGGGTCGGCGGGGAGCGATTTTTGATGATCCCCGCTTTATCATTTTCAAACAGAAGATTGGGATCAACGCGATCTTGCTGACTGCTAGAGTGACGATTGACAAGTTTAGCGGTAACGATACACCGATATTGATTTTGGATTTTATTGAAGGAGCGATTGGGGTGAATATATCTGTCGTCTATCCCTTCATATACTTGATCGCAATTCCGGTTATTATCTACTTTCTTCGAGAATTTCTGGCAGCCAAAATTCGCGAGAGCGTGCGTGCAGATTTTGAATCTGAAATCGAGAGAGTTCGAAGCGATTTACGGAAAAACGAAGAGCTATTTCGAAATGAACTGCAATTAAAAGAAAATCAGATGAATGCGCTCCGAGAAGGAGCGTTGGCGGGTAGGTCTCACAGACAAGCGATTATCGCCCAGCGGAAAATTGATGCGCTTGATACAATTTGGCAAAAATTTAAAAGGTTAGCGGCTCTGAAATTCATGTCAGAAATGTTCGCTAAGCTCAATCTGGAAGAGATCGAAAAAAAAGCTCCGAAAGATCCGAAAATTAGGCAGTTCGTGGATGCGCTGTCTGGAAATGACCCATTGGAAACATTGAAAGAAATTTCTGCCACCAACGAGCAAATCTATGTGCCTGACATTGTGTGGGCGATCTACTCGGCGTACAGTTCAATTTTGACCACATGTTACATTCACATGAAAGCTCTGAGCCTTGGGGTGAATGAGGCAGGGAGTTTTATAAAGTGGGATCTCGTTGCCAACCTTGCCAAGGCTGTATTGCCTCACCAGACTGAGTTCATAGACAAATTCGGACCTTCCGGCTTGCCTCATCTCCTGGATGAAATTGAACAGCTGATGGTAAGTGAGGTTCGAAAAGCATTGGAAGGAAAGGATTCTGATGAGGAGGCGATTAAACAATCTGCCGAAATAATGCAAAAAGTCGAAGACGTAGCTGCCAAAGCCAATGTTGACTTGTCAGAGTCTGCAGCTGAGGCTCCTGTGGCAAAGCAATGACGCTTCGAAGAATCTGGAATAGATTACCCCGCTCTTGGATGCGCATTCTGATAAAGATCCAGCAAATGCGCCGCATCCACCGCCGTATAGACCTGCGTCGAACTGAGGCTCGCATGCCCCAGTAAACTGTGCAAGCACCCAAACTTCCTCTCCCATAGGGAGAGGCAAGTGGAACTTGCCAGCTTGCTGGCTAGTGGAACTCGGTGAGGGGTTGGAACAATCGAAAGAGTGGAACCCCTCACCGACTGCGCCTAAGGCAATGAATTGCCAAGGCTTATTGCCTCTCCCTATGGGAGAGGGTGAATTCGCCCGGCTACAATTTCGTCATTGCGAGCGTAGCGAAGCAATCCAGAGCGGTTCGCGCGGCTCTGGATTGCTTCGTTGCTCCGCTCCTCGCAATGACGCTCAAGAATCGTTTCCCTGCGAAGGCAGGGATCCATCTCCCGTTATCTGAACTTGGCACGATCTGGAGATGGACCCCTGCCTTCGCAGGGGCACAAAGATTGCGCTACCCCGCCCGAGGATGCGCATTCTGGTACACATCCAGCAAATGTGCCGCATCAACCGCCGTATAGACCTGGGTCGAACTCAGGCTCGCATGCCCCAATAATTCCTGCAAACTCCGCAAATCCGCGCCGCCCGCCAGCAGATGCATGGCAAAGCTGTGGCGCAGGGCGTGGGGTGTGGTGGCGTCGGCGATGCCGAGCCTGGTTCGCGCCTGCTGCACCACCCGGCGGATCATGTTCGATCTGCTTTCAGCTTGCCTGGTCGGTTTTTCCGACCATCAATACATCAACCGGTGACCAGCCCATCATCTCACTGGCGCGGCTACCGATGGTGGCCATGGCAAAGCCGCTGCGCCCGTGCGTACCGAGTACCAGCAGATCATAATCGCCCGTGTCGAGCATGGTGAATATCGACTGGTGCAGATTGCCTTCGACAAGGCGGGGGGTGACGCGGGACAATTCTTTTTCCGACAGATTCATGCCGGTGACGAAATCCTGCAATTCCTGTTCGGCATCGGACCGCATTTCTGCCGCTACCGTGTCGGATTTGAGCCACGCTTCGTAAGCAACATGATAGTTGTGCACGAGATCGATCGTTGCGTCCGGAAAGAACGCCAGCGCCGTTTCAAGGGCACGGGCGGAACAATCGGAAAAGTCGGTCGCCACCAATATTCGGCGATAGGTGGTGCGTGGTCGTTCTTTGACAATTAAAACCGGGGCGGCGGCATGGTGGAGGATATGATCGACCGCAGTGCCCAGGAAAAAATCGGAAATATTGTTGTGCCGGGCAGCCCCCACAATGATCAGGTCGCTACCCAATTGTGCCGCCGTTTCGGCAATGACCTCGGGCGGCTCTCCATAATTTATGGCCAGACGGCAGCCTTCGGCATCCGCTCCGTAACTGCGCGTCAGAAGGGCCTCGACCTTGTCGATGTCGACTTCGGTCTTGGGGCTGCTGACAAACAGCAAGGTACGGTCCGCACCCCAGAGGTCGGCGAGCAATTTGGCCCGCGCGAAAGGCCGGTCCGCTCTCGCTGTCAGATCGGTGGCAACTAGAATCTGTTTCGACACTTGGACAATATCTCCTTTGCGTTTCCGTGTTTGCACCGATCCTCCACAATCGCTTGGCGGCTGGTACGTGATCGGCAAGGATAGCCATTTTTCCGCTGAGCGATATCAGGGCCTGTACGTAGCTCCGCTCCGCGCGGTGACGGCCAATAATCGTTTCCCTGCGCAGGCAGGGATCCATCTCCTGCTATCTGAGCTCGGCACGATCGGGAGATGGGCCCCCGCCCGCGCAGGGGCACCCCGATGGCTCTATCCCGCCCTAGGATGCGCATTCTGATAAACATCGAGCAAATGCGCCGCATCGACCGCCGTATAGACCTGCGTCGAACTCAGGCTCGCATGCCCCAGCAACTCCTGCAAACTTCGCAAATCGGCGCCGCCCGCCAGCAGATGCGTGGCAAAGCTGTGGCGCAGGGCATGCGGCGTGGTCGTGTCGGATATGCCAAGCTTTACCCGCGCCTGCTGCACCACCCGGCGGATCATATTGGGCGACAGCGGCCCGCCGCGCTTGCCGCGAAAGATTGGTTCGCCCGGCTCCATCACATGCGGGCAGAGATCGATATAATGGTCGATCGCCGCGCGCACCTTGGGCAGCAGCGGCACGATCCGCACCTTGCTGCGCTTGCCGGTAACGCGCAGCGTGTCGGACAGGGGCAGGGCATCGCCGGTCAGATCGAGCGCTTCGCTGATCCGCAGCCCCGACCCGTAAAGCAGCAGCAGCACCGCCCAGTCGCGCGCGCCGATCCAGTCCTCGCTGGCGCTGTCCTGCGCATCGCCGGCCAGCGCCAATATATCCTCCGGCGAAGCCGGTCGCGGGACGCCGCGCTTGACCTTCGGTCCCTTGATCTTCGGTCTCTGCGCCTCGTCACCGCCGACAAATTTCAGGAATGCCCTGAGCGCCGACAATTCCCGCGCCGCGCTGTTGTTGGTCAGCCCGTCCCCGCGGCGATAGGCCAGATAGGAGCGGATATCCGCCTGTTTCAGCGCCTTGATTTCCGCTGCGCCGACACCGCCGCCGATATGATCCATCAGGAAGGCGCAGAAGCGCTCGGCCGTCGTGACATAGGCCCGCACCGTATGCACCGACCGCCGCCGGTCATCGCGAAGGAAGGCGGTGAAGGCGTTGATGATGGTTTGACTGCTATCGGCCATGAAATCCGTTCGTGCTGAGCCTGTCGAAGTACGATGGCTGCCACCCTTCGACAGGCTCAGGGTGAACGGATATGGTCTAGCAGAAGCCGAATCAAAGTCCAATCGGTGCGTGTGCTCCGCACCTGATGCGGAGCTCTGGCCGCAATCACCGTTCTCCGCCGCCACAACTCCGCATCAGGTGCGGAGCACATCGGCGATGATCTTCGGCAGCAGCGCATCCAGCAAGGGCATGCCCTTCGCCTGAACCATCAGCCGCCCATCGCGCCGCTCGACAAAACCCATATCAGCGAGCTTCTGCACCTCGCCGCCATCGACCATCGCTGCTGCCGTCAGCCCGGTCTTTGCCTCCAGCGCTTCCAGATCGACACCTTCCGCCAGCCGCAGCCCCATCATCAGCGCCTCCATCGCTCGCGTCTGCGGCGACAGCGGCTGCTCGACCTTCAGCCCGCTCCCGTTGCGGGCCACGCCAGACAGAAAATTCTCCGGCTTCTTGTGCCGCTCGGTCGCCTGCGCCAGCCGCCGCCCGTGCGCGCCCGGGCCGATGCCGACATAATCCTGATAGCGCCAGTAGGTCAGATTATGACGGCTTTCCTGCCCCGCCCGGGCATGATTGCTGATCTCATAGGCGGGCCGGCCGGCTGCCGTCATAATATCCCGGGTCAGCTCGAACAGGTCGGCGCAATGGTCATCGTCCGCCGGCACCAGCACGCCGGTCCGCACCAAAGTTTCGAACCGCGTCCCCGGCTCGATGGTCAGCTGGTAGAGCGACAGATGCCCGGTGCCAAAGCCCAGCGCCCGCTCCAGCTCCGCCTGCCAGGCATCCAGCGTCTGTCCCGGCCGGGCATAGATCAGATCAAAGCTGACTCGCCCGAACGCCCGCTGCGCGATATCCAGTGCCGCCAGCCCCTCGGCCACATCATGCGCCCGCCCGAGAAAGCCGAGCGTCTCGTCATCCAGCGCCTGCAGCCCCAGCGACACCCGGTTCACCCCGGCCCCCGCCAGATCGTGAAAATTGGCCGCCTCGACCGAGGACGGATTGGCCTCCAGCGTGATCTCGATAGCATCGGCAAAACCCCAGTGCCGCTCCGCCGCCGCAATCAGCGCCTCGACCAGCTCTGGCGGCATCAGCGAGGGCGTGCCGCCGCCGAAGAAAATGCTCGACAATTTCCGCCCCGGCACCAGCGCCGCCTCATGCGCCATGTCCGCGAGCAGAGCATCCTGCCAGGCCGCAACATCCACCTGTTCCCGGACATGGCTGTTGAAATCGCAATAGGGACATTTGGAGACGCAGAAGGGCCAGTGGATATAGAGCGCCAGCGGCCCCATATCACTTCCGTTCATCTTTTTCCTGGTAGAGACCGCTTCATGCATATTGTCCGCGCCCTTAGCGCCATCCTTCTGATCACGCCAGCCATTGCGGCTTGCTCCCCGGCGCCCTCGCACGGGCAATCCCCGATCACGGTCGTCGAGCCCCGCCCCAGCATGACGCCCAAGCCCCGCGGCGACAGCCGCCTGCAGAGCGCGATGATGCGCGCCCATGATGAGGTCCGGGCAGGGGTCGGCGCACCGAAACTGGTCTGGAACGCGGAACTGGCAAAGGATGCCGCCGTCTATGCCGCGACCCTGGCCCGCACCGGAAAATTTGCCCATGATCCGCAAGCCGGCCGCAGCCCCCGGCAGGGCGAAAATCTCTGGATGGGCACCCGCGATGCCTATGGCTATGGCGAGATGGTCCAGGCCTGGGTCGACGAGGACCGCTATTATCGGCCCGGTCTGGTGCCGGATAACAGCAGCACCGGCAACTGGGGCGATGTCTCCCATTATGTCCAGATGATCTGGCCAACCAGCCAGCGGCTCGGCTGCGCCCTGGCCAGCAACGCCCGCGACGATTTTCTGGTCTGCCGCTACAGCCCTGCGGGCAATATCGTGGGCCGGGATCCCCTGAAGGGATGACGCCTGTGCTCCGCACTTGATGCGGAGCCCTATCGACTGTCAGGCTCATGCCTCCAGAGCTCCGCATCAAGTGCGGAGCACAGTCCGTTCGTGCTGAGCTTGTCGAAGCACCTCGCGCGGAACAGCGTCCTTCGACAGGATCAGCAAGAACGGTCGCCCCTAAAAACAGCCCGCAACCAGCTTACGGAACGCATCTGCCCGATGGCTCATCGCCTGCTTCCGATCGGGGTCCAGCTCGGCAAAGCTCTGCTCCATGCCGACCGGCTGAAACACCGGATCATAGCCGAAGCCCAGTGTCCCGCGCGGCGGCCAGACCAGATGGCCCTGTACCCGCCCCTCGAACACTTCCGAATGGCCATCCGGCCAGGCCAGGGCCAGCGTACAGACAAAATAGGCGCTGCGGTCGACATCCGGCCCCTGTTCGGCCAGCAGCCCCTCGACCTTGCCCATCGCCATATACCAGTCGCGACCCCGCTCGCCCTCGAACCACTGCCGCTCGGCCCAGTCGGCGGTATAGACCCCCGGCTTGCCGTCCAGCGCCGCCACGCAAAGCCCGCTATCATCCGCCAGCGCCACGCAATCCGCGCCCTCGGCGCTCGCCCGCGCCTTGAGCAGCGCATTTTCGGCAAAGCTGGTCCCGGTCTCTTCCGGCTCCGGCAATCCCAGATCGCCCGCCGAGACCGGCTCGATGCCATAAGGCTCCAGCAACGCCCGGATTTCCCGCACCTTGCCCTGGTTATGGCTGGCGATGATCAGGCGTCCGGGGGCGAGTTTGCGGTGGTCGGTCATAGCTGTTCCATTTCCGTTCGCCCTGAGCCTGTCGAAGGGCTTTTCTCGTCGCGAGGTGCTTCGACAAGCTCAGCACGAACGGTTCTTCTTGGGTTTACGTCCTAACCAACCGCCTTGTCCTGCGCCTCGAAAATCCGGCCGCAGCCGATTTTCGCCAGCCGCATCAGCCGCATCAGCGATTCCTCGTCAAAGGTCTGGCCCTCGGCGGTCGCCTGTGCCTCGGCGATATTGCCGTCGCCGGTCAGCACGAAATTGGCGTCGGCTCCGGCATTGCTGTCCTCGTCATAATCAAGGTCAAGCACCGGCGTGCCGTCAAAAATACCGCAGCTGATCGCCGCGATCTTCTGTTCGATCGGGTCTTCCTTGAGCACTTTCTGGTCGAGCAGCCCGTTGACGGCCAGCCGCAGCGCCACCCAGGCACCGCTGATCGACGCCGTCCGCGTGCCGCCATCGGCCTGGATGACATCGCAATCGAGCGTGATCTGCCGTTCGCCAAGCTTTTTGAGATCGACGACCGAGCGCAAGCTGCGTCCGATCAACCGCTGGATTTCCTGCGTCCGGCCCGACTGCTTGCCGCGCGCTGCTTCGCGCGACCCGCGGGTATGCGTCGCGCGCGGCAGCATCGAATATTCGCCGGTGACCCAGCCGGTGCCCTTGCCGCGCATCCATGGCGGCAGGCTCGTCTCGATACTGGCGGTGCACAATACTCGCGTATCGCCAAAGCTGATCAGGCAGCTTCCCTCGGCATGTTTGGTAAATCCGGTTTCGATGGAAATGGCGCGCATTTCGTCCGGCGCACGGCCCGATGGTCGCATGTGTGATTCTCCTGTGGCTTGGTTGGGGGTTGCTTAGAGAAAGACGCTAGCGGTTGCCACCCTATTCCTCTCCCAAAAAATCGTCCTCATCCAGCCGTCATTGCGAGGAGCGCAGCGACGCGGCAATCCAGAGCGCCTGTGCGCGAAACTCCGGATTGGTTGACCTTCGGCATGCTCCGCTCGCAATGACATCTTTAGCCGGGCAAGCAAGATGCAGTCCGGGCGATCTCCTTGTCCCGCACTTGATGCGTAGCTCTGGCGGCGAAGAAAGCCGTTCGCCGGACCATCTCCGCATCCAGCACCGCCGCTCCAACTGCGCGCTGGAAACCCGTTGCGTTTCATCCTATCTATAGCCCATGCCCAACACACCGATCACCGAAATGAACGACCGCACCCGCGCCATTTTCCGGGTGGTGGTCGAATCCTATCTGGAAAGCGGCGCGCCGGTCGGTTCGCGCACCATCTCCAAGGCACCCGGCCTCGAACTCTCGCCGGCCTCGATCCGCAATGTCATGCAGGATCTCGAGGAACTCGGCCTGCTCGCCGCGCCGCATACCAGCGCCGGACGGATGCCGACCGAACTCGGCCTGCGGCTGTTTGTCGACGGCATGATGCAGGCCGCCGAGCCGTCGCAGCAGGAGCGAGAGGCGATCGAGAGCCAGATCACCGAACAGGGCCCGGTCGAGGATGCGCTGCGCGCCACGACCTCGATCCTGTCGGGTCTTTCCTCCTGCGCCGGCCTGGTGCTGGTGCCGAAGCGCGAACCCCTGCTGAAGCAGTTCAATTTCGTGAAATTGTCCGAAGGGCAGGGGCTGGCAATCCTCGTCGGTCAGGACGGCGGCATCGAAAACCGGGTGCTCGACCTGCCGCCGGGTGTCTCGGATTCGGCGCTGGTCGAGGCGGGCAATTATCTCACCGCCCGCTATGGCGGCAAGAGTCTGTCGCAGGCTCTGGCACAGCTCGACCGCGAGATCAGCGCCGGCGAGCTGGCGATCGACAAGGCGTCGGAAGAGCTGGTCAAGGCCGGCATGGTCACCTGGAGCCGCGATCCCGCGGACCGGCCGGTGCTGATCGTGCGCGGCCAGGCCAATCTGCTGCAGGACAACAGCGCGCTTGCCGATCTCGACCGGGTCCGGCGGCTGCTCGACGAGCTCGAGGGCAAACAGGAAATTGCCCGCCTGCTCGACAATGCCCGCGATGCCGAGGCAGCCAAAATATTTATCGGCGCGGAAAATAAATTATTCTCGCTTTCCGGCTCATCTGTGATAGCGGCGCCCTACAAGGACGGCGACGGACAGGTGGTCGGCGTGGTCGGCGTGATTGGCCCGACAAGGTTGAATTACGCGCGCATCGTACCCATGGTAGACTTCACCGCGCAAACCCTGTCGCGATTGTTGACCAAATGACAGATATTAGAGTGATTTAGAACATGAGTGATCAGAAGCAGAAACCCGATAATAATGATGCCGACAAGGCTGCCGCAGCCGAGCTGGAAGGTGTGCCGGATTCGATGAAGGATAGCGGTGCCGAGACCGACAAGAGTGCCGACCCGCAGCCGGAAAATGCCGACAACCGCATCGAGGCGCTGGAAGACGCGATCGCCGAAGCGCAGCAGGCGGTGCTCTATGCCCAAGCCGAAACGCAGAATGTCCGCCGCCGTCTCGAAAAGGACGCACAGGACGCCCGCGCCTATGCCGCGACCGGCTTTGCCCGCGACATGCTCTCGGTGATGGACAATATGCAGCGCGCCCTCGAGGCCATCCCCGCCGAGGTCAAGGACGAGGAAAAATGGAAGGGCCTGATCAACGGCATCGAGGCCACCGGCCGCGAGCTGCAGTCGGTGTTCGAGAAAAACGGCATCAAGCGCGTCGCTGCGGTCGGCCTGCCGCTTGACCCCAACCAGCATCAGGCGATGGTGGAAATCCCCACCGACGAGCATGAACCCGGCACCATCGTGCAGGAAATGCAGGCCGGCTATGTGATCAAGGACCGGCTGCTGCGCCCGGCCTTGGTCGGAGTGGCGAAGAAGCCGGAGTAGTTTCTGGGGTTGAATAGACTAATTCTGCACCGCGTTTCACTGGCTGGCTAGCCAGCCTTTCCTCTACCGGAGGGAGAAGGCAACGAGACTAGGCAATTCATTGCCTAGTCTGACGGGGTGAGGGGTTAAGAAGGGCCATGAAGAAGCGATTGGTGCCGGTCGCCAGAAAACTCCGCCTCATCCGCTCACCGAGCGCGACTGACTGGCTTCGCTCTCAAATCTTGCCTGCTTCTCCCTCCCCGGGCAGGGAGAAGATCAAGCAAATCCGAATCTTGCCGGATTCGTTAGAAAATAGAATTCCCCATCCCGCCATCGACCACCAGGCTCTGCCCGGTCGCATAGCCGGCCATTTCGCTGCAGAACATCGCAACGAACATGCCCATATCCTCGGCATCGCCAAAGCGGCCGACCGGAATCCGCACCTGCTGGACGAATTTTGCGACCTCCTCGCCATAGCTGGTGCCATTGGCTTCCGCCTGACTGTCGAACATGCCGCGGATGCCCGGGGTGTGATGCATGCCGGGCAGGATATTGTTGATCGTCACGCCATGGCGGGCAACCTGCTTGGCCACCGCCACCGTATAATTGACCAGCGCCGCGCGCGGCGGTCCCGACAGCACCCGCATCGCCGCGGGATATTTGGCGGCACCGGTGGCGATATTGACGATCCGGCCCCATTTGCGCTCGATCATGCCGTCGATCACCGATTTGATAAACTCGACGGGGCTGAGCAGGGTCAGCGACAGCGCCTCCTCCCAGTCTTTGCGGTCGACGGTGCGGAAATCGCCGGAAAAGGGGGGAGGGGAGCAGGTCGCCACCAGGATGTCAGGGTCGGGGCAGATCGAGAGAATGGTCTCGCGGCCCTCGTCGCTGCTGTGATCGGCGACAATCGGCGTGATATTGGCCCCGGTTTCGCGCACCAGTTCCTCGCAGACCGCCATAAGCCGCTCCTCGCCGCGGGCGGTAATGAACAATTCGGTCTTTTCCCGCGCCAGTGCCAGCGCCGCGCCGCGGCCCAGTCCCGCGCTGCCGCCGTTGACCAGTGCCTTCCTGCCGGTAATTCCCAGATCCATAATATGTTCCTCTCGGCATCCTGACTAGCGCTGCTCCGCCCCGCTGCCGACTAGCCAATGTGAGGAAAGGATAAACAGCGCGCCCGATCTCTAAAAATCGGACTTGAAAATCAGGAGCTTGATCATTTTTGCGCAATTCACTCTTGCCTGCTTCTTAAAAAGATATATCTTAAACATAGTTTAGATATAGAAAGACTCACCTGTCATGATGCATGGAAGAAAATTTGGACCCGGTGGACCCAGAGGCGGCCGGGGCCGTGGCTGGAACCCGGAAGTCGGGCAAAAATTTGCCCGGGCCTTTGCCGAGGCGGCCTTTGAAGGAGCGGTCGGCAAGCGCCGCGGGCGGATGTTCCGGCGCGGCGAATTGCGGCTGGTGCTGCTCCACCTGATCGCCGAGGAACCGCGCCACGGCTATGACCTGATCCGCCAGATTGAGGAGATGACCGGCGGCCATTATGCGCCCAGCCCGGGGATAGTCTATCCGACGCTGACGCTGATGGCGGAGATGGATCTGATCGACGAAACGGTCGATCCGAAGGGCAAGAAAATCTATGCGATCACCGAGGCTGGCAAGGCTCGGCTCGCCGAGGAACAGCCGCATATCGACGAGATACTCGCTCGGCTCGATGGCGTCTCGAAAATGGGCGAAGCCAGCGACGGCGCCTCGATCCGCCGCGCGATGCACAATCTGAAAAGCGCCGTCCGCATCCGCCTTGCCAGCGAGGAAAAGGGGTCAGACAAGATTCTCGATGTCGCCGCAATCATCGACGAGGCAGCGAGCAAGATCGAACGGCTGAAATAGAGGGCTCAACGCCGAAGCTTTGCTAGCCTTGAGCCCCTCGACCAGGAACCCTTCGACAGGCTCAGGGCGAACGGCGACTTGAGCCAGAACAGAGCGACGTCCCAAAGTCCGTTCGTGCTGAGCTTGTCGAAGCACGGCTGGCACAAGGGAACCATCCGGAAAAGTGCGCTCCTTACCCGTCTCCCAACAACAGCACCATCTGCACATTGCACCGCGCATAGGGCGTCGGCCATAGCTCGCTCGCGCCCAGATGCCGGAACCCGCTGCGCTGGTACAGCCGGACCGCCGCCGTCAGGTCGGCATTGGTCTCCAGCCAGATGGCATCGGCGCCCATCGCGCGGGCTTGGGCGATCAGCGCATCCATCACCGCTTGGCCAATACCCCGTCGGCGCAGATTCTTGTGGGCCGCCATTTTGACAATCTCCAGCCAGTTGCGGCCATCACCCGGATCGTGATGCGGCGGCAGGATGGCGCCGGTGCCGACCACCAGTCCGTCCGTTTCGGCCACGACAATCCGCCCGCCTTTTCCCAATATGGATGCTTCCAATTCTTCCAGTTGCTCCCGATCGCTGTCCTCCATGACAAAATATTCCTCGATCCAGTCGCGGTTGAGATCAATGAAGGCTTGCCGGTCGGCAGTCTGGTAGAGGCGAGTCGAGACGGTCATCAGAACATCGTGAACAATATCACCGCCATGATCGTCCCGACAACCGGTATCACCACGGTCAGCGCGCCGACCGCGCCATAGGCGTCCTTGTGCGTTTCCCCGCAGACCGCGCGGATCGTGGTCACGACATAGCCATTGTGCGGCAGGCTATCGAGCGCGCCGGAGGAAATGGCGACCACCCGGTGCAGCTCGTCCGGCTGCGCGCCGGCGTCCATATAATGCGGCGCGATCAGGGGCAGGGCGATCGACTGTCCGCCGCTGGCCGAGCCGGTCAGACCGGCGATCACGGTCACCGCAACGGCTGCCCCGATCAGCGGGCTGCCCGGAATATTCTGCACCATCACCAGCGCTTCCTGAAAGGCCGGCGACAGTTTCGCCACCGAGCCAAAGCCGACCACCGCGCAAGTGTTGGTGATCGCCACTACCGCGCTGGTCGCGCCGCGCGAAAAGGCCTCGGGCATGGATTTCAGTTGCTGGTAACCGACCATCAGCGCGACCGCCGCGCCCGTGCCCAGCGCGGCGACCAGCGCCCACTGGTCGAGCGATTCGCCGGGCAATATCGCCGACAGCGGCCCCATATCCTGCGGATATTGAAAGACCAGAAAGACCGCCAGCACCGCGACCAGCGGCAGGATGCAGAGCAGCGGCGCCGGCAGGTTGCTGTAGTCGCTATTGTGGTCGTCGCTCTCCCGTCCGACAAAATGCTCGCCCTTGGCGACCGCTCGCTTGACCATATGATTGAGCCAGAAATGGCCGGTCACCGCCATGAACAGGGCGATCACCAGGCTGACCTGCCAGCCGGCATAGGCGGTGGTGCTCAGAAATTGCATCGGAATCAGATTCTGGATTTCGGGGGATCCGGCGCTGGTCATGGTGAAGGTCACCGATCCGAAGGCCAGTGCGGCGGGAATGAACCGCCGCGGCAGGTCCGCCTCGCGGAACAGATGCACCGCCAGCGAATAGACGCTGAAGGAGACGATGAACACGCTGACCCCGCCATAGGTCAGCACCGCGCAGGCCGCGACCACCGCCAGCACCGCATGTTTGATCCCGATCTTCTCGACGATCCAGTGAGCGACGCTGGCCGCCGCGCCGCTCGCTCCCATGATCTCGCCGAAAATCGCGCCGAGCAGAAACATGAAGAACCAGCTTTTGAAAAAGCCGACAAAGCCGTCCATATAGGCGGTGGCGAAATCCGGCGCACCCGCTGCGGCCAGGGGTGGCAGCCAGGCAATGCCGCTGGTTAGCGCCACCACGGCCGCCGCCACCGGCCCGGCGATCAGGATATTCACCCCGCGTACCGTCATCCAGATGAGCAGCCCCAGTCCGCCGATAAGTCCGATTGCCGATAGCATCTCTGTCCCCGCTCCCCGTTAGCGCCGAGCCCGCCGGGCCGAAGCCGGGCAAAGCTCAGCGCCGCTTTTCGATAGGCTCAGCCCTAACCGGCCGCCATCCCTTATTCAAATAGTCTGTGCCCGATTTTCGTCGCGGTGCTTTTTCAGATATTTCATAAAGGGTGTGCCGCCGGTGCCCACTTCCGTGTCATTGCCCCTGCCGCTGCCTGCCTGCTTGTTGATATAGCTGGCCGCATATTCCAGATGCCGGGTGCGGAACCGCGCGACCTGTTCGACGCTGGCATTGAACGCATCCCGCAGCGCCGCGTCGCCGCTGGCCACCGCAAATTCCCGCAATTTGCTCCGCTCGCGCAGGTCCTCGATGAAGCGCCGATGCTGGACCGGGCGGTAAGCGTGCAACTCGTCGAGATAGGTGCGCAGCGGGTCATTTTCGTGCCGCACCTGAAACAGCGCGTCCATGCTCGGCACGATCGAGCTTTGCGATCCGGTCTGGCCGCGAAAGGCCTGACCCTTGCCGCCATATTTCTCCACGCCCTCGTAGATCAGGCCTTCGGGCAGCGCCGGATTATTGGCCCAGCCATGAATATAGGGCCGCACGCGCTGAAAATAGATATAGGGGTCGCAGCGCTCGGGCATCCGGTCGAAAATCGCGTTCACTGCATCCCAGTGACCGTGCATTTCCTCCAGCCGCGCCGTAGCGGCCGTGATATCTTCCGCTTCGGCTGCAGCAACCAGATCGCAGGCCAAATCCAGAATCGGCCCCGCCGCGGCCTCGATCGCGACATGGATCAGCACGAACCAGTTTTCATCCGCTCCGCCATAGAAATTCTGCACCATATAGATATTGTCGAGACTGATCGGGCTGTCCGGGTCGAGTCGCGCCCAATTGTCCAGGACATAGCCGCTGTACGGCAGGAGAGGCGCCTGATCGAGACGCTCGGCCAGCGCCACCATCGGCCGCGCGAGATTGGCGGGCAGAGTGGTCGGTGCTTCGCTCTCGCCCCAGACATAGGCCTGGACCAGAAAGCTGTAGCGCACCATCGCTACGCGCACCTGCTCCTCTGGCGCACTTTTCGCCCAGTCTGCCAGATCAAGCGTTGGCAAACGGTGCAGCCAGTGCCGGACCCGGCCGGTCGTCATCAGCCCCGAAAGATTGTCTGCTGCTTCCAATATGGGCGAAAATAAATCGGGAAGGTCGATTTCCGCCATCTCGAAATGCGAAAGAAATCCGCGGGAAGCGGACATATCATAATCTGACAATTTCATAGGATCACCATTGTCGCAAGCGCGGGTTGGGCCGCTTGCTCAATGACCGGATGGTATCAAATGAAATCAGATCGGGCAAACCCATTTTCCGTTCGGCTCGCCGCCCTCTGGCCACTGGCCGGCGTAACCATTTCTTTTTGTCAGGAACGATTGCCGGATCAATGTGTTATACGGGTTCACGGGGCTTATCTTGAGGAGAATCACGATGAATATATTGGGAAAAAAACTGGCGCTGGCTGGAACCGCCTGCATATCGGCGCTTAGCCTGTCTGCCTGTGCGGAAAATTATGCGGCGGAAGGTGCCGGAGCGGGTGCCGCTGCTGGTGCAGCCATCGGCGCACTGACCGGCGGTAATGTCGTTGAAGGCGCTGCCATCGGCGCTGCAGCAGGTGCTGCTGCGGGCTATTTCGTCGACAAGGACGACGGTTGCGACGGCTATGATCGCCGCGGACGGCTTGATGACGATTGCTACGGCATGCGCGGTTATCCCGACGATCCAAGATAATTTGCTGATCCTATAGGCACGGCGCTCGGTTTTACTGGCCTAGCGCCGTGCCTTGGGCTAACGGGCGCCGATGACCGGAGCGCCCCATAGCCTGCGAGAGCAACATCCCTGGCGGCATGAATTGCGCGTCACGATCGCTCTTGCTTGGCCATTGATATTGTCCAACCTGACGATGGCGCTGATCGGTGCCACCGATGTGCTGATGCTCGGATGGCTCGGCGCGCGCGAGCTCGCCGCTGCCACGCTGGGTTTCAATCTTACCATGAGCGCGGCCATTTTCTGCATGGGCCTGATTACCGCTTCCGCGCCGATGATGGCGACCGAGATCGGCCGGATGGGCAACAGCGTTCGCGATGTACGACGCACCTTCCGGCAGGCGATGTGGGCAGCGACTGCGGTCATTCTGCCCTTCTGGGTCATATTGTGGAATACCGAAACGATCCTGCTGACCTTTGGCCAGCAGGCCGATCTCGCGGCCATGGCGGGCACCTATATCAGCGCCTATATGTGGTCGATACTGCCGTTCCTGTTCTTCATCATCCTGCGCAATTTCATTTCGGCGCTGGAGCAGCCGGTCACCGCGCTGGTCATCAGCATCATCGGCGTTCTGGCCAACGGCCTGTTCAACTATGCGCTGATCTTCGGAAAATTTGGCGTGCCCGCGTTCGGCGTCATTGGTGCCGGTATCGGCAGCGTCATGACCAATATCCTGATGTTTGGCGGCATGGCGCTGGTTGTAATCTATCACAAGCGTTTCCGCCGCTATCATCTGTTCGGGCGTTTCTGGCGCAGCGACTGGCAGCGGTTCCGGATGATGTGGAAGCTCGGTCTGCCGATTGCCATCACCATGGGCCTGGAAGGGTCGGTTTTCGGCCTTGCCGCCTTGCTGATGGGCCTGATCAGTGCCGAATCTGTCGCGGCCCATGCCATTGCGTTGCAGCTGGCCGCGCTGACCTTCATGGTGCCGATGGGGCTGGGACAGGCAGCGACGGTGCGGGTGGGCATTCAATATGGCCGGAAGAACCATGCCGGTATCATGCGCGCGGGATGGGTCAGTTTCATCCTCGGCACGTCTTTCATGGCGGCGATGGCGCTGGTCTTTGTCCTCGCTCCCGATTTTCTGATCTCGATATTCATTGATGCCAGCGCGCCCGGCAATGAAAAAGTGGCGGCCCTGGCGGTCAGCTTTCTGGCCATCGCCGCGATCTTCCAGATCGTGGACGGGGCCCAGGTGGTGGGTGCCGGCATGTTGCGCGGTCTCCACGATACGACCGTGCCGATGCTGTTCGCCTTGATGGGCTACTGGTTCATCGGCATCGGCATGGGCGCCGGTCTCGCATTCTGGCAGGACTGGCAGGGGATCGGAATCTGGACGGGTCTGGCGAGCGGGCTGACCGTGGTCGCCGTGCTGATGCTGGGGCGCTGGATGCGGCGCGAAAAACTGGGGCTGCTGCCGTAGATTCACGGGGGCCGTAGTTGAGGACCGCTGGTCGCGATGACTTCAGTCGATAGACTTCATAAATTGGTCAGGTAAATTCATTTCGATTAGATCAATAATTGGATCTTGTTTATCAAGGGCGTCAAGGAGAACGCCATGCAAAATTATCTGGAAACGCTGAAACTGAAGCACCGGAAATTGAATCGTCTGATCGACAATTGCAAGGCGGCCGGGCGGCAGCAGGAAATGCAGCAAATGAAACGACTCCGGCTGCGCATCAAGGACAAGATGGCGGCGCTCCAGCGACGATCGAATAACGCCTGTAGCTGATCCCGCAACAGGGCAGGATAAGGGCACTGTCCACATAAGGAACTTTGCGTATGTCGGCGCTTTTGGCGCCCGGCTAATGGCTCCGGTCAGGAGCTGGTAACCGACCAGTTCGCTAACGCACAGGGACAGAACCTTATGAAAAATACGTTGAAATTGGCCGTTGCGGCGGCTGCGCTGGCAATGAGCGGAGCCGCTTCCGCTGGCTCCACCGATGGCAAGCTCCAGATCAAGGTGCTGGGGACGCTGGTAGCTCCCGACGGCAAGATTACGTCGGTCGAACTGGACAATATCGGACTGCCCGCCGGTACCCAGACGGAGGCCGACGACAAGTTCGTGCCGACCATCGCCGCGGAATATTTCTTCACTCCGAATATTTCTCTGGAGACCATCTGCTGCGTCACCCAGCATGACGTGACCGGCACGGGGCCTCTGGCCGGCGCCGGGCTCGTCGCCGATGCCAATATCATTCCCGCGACCCTGACCGCGAAATATCATATCGTCACCGGATCGGGGTTCAAACCCTATATCGGGGCAGGGCCGACCTATTTCATCTTCATCGATGAAAAGCCCGGCGCAACAGCGAAGGCGCTGGGTGCCACCCGGCAGAAAATGAACGACAAGGTCGGATTTGCCCTGCAGGCAGGCTTCGACGTGCCGGTAAATGACAAGGGGCTGGGCCTGACGGTCGATGCCAAACGCTATTTCGTCAATACCACGGCCCACTGGTATGCCGGGCAGACCGAAGTCTTGCGCACGCGGCACCGGCTTGATCCTTGGGTGATCAGCGCTGGTCTCGCCTATCGTTTTTAAGCGGCGATAATTTGACGAAAGAGCGGATGATCGGGCGGCAGCGCCTCCCGATCATCCGCCGTTCTGCCTTGGGAGCGATCTAGAAGGGCAGCAGCCCATGATAGTCGGCAAGCCCATAGCCATTTTTCAAACGGGCGCCGTTTTTCAGCAGGAAATAATGGCTGACAATCTCGGCCTGCTGCTCAATCCCATATTGTCCAAAAGCCTTGCCGGCTTTCAGCTCATAATCATAGCGGGAGAAGGGGTGGCGCGCGAGCGGCAGAAACACGCCTTGCTGATGCTGCCAGACATGCACCATTTCGTGGATGAACAGCGCCTGGATATTGCGCGATGATCCGCAAAAATCGTCGCAGAACAGATTGCCCTTGGGATGAAACCAGAGATTGCCGTCGGGCGCCATGGTGACGCGCGGATTCTGGAACGGCCACCATTTGCGGTTGAATATGCTGACCTGATCATAATCGATCGCCTGGCCGAAAACCGATCGGCACAGCGAAATTTCATCAGGGGTCAGCGCACGGCCAGTCAATCTAATGGTCGATCATTCGGCCGCTTGTGCAGCCTCGCCGGGATTTTTTATCACCGCATCAATCTCGATCCGGTCATCGTTGGAAAAGATCAGGGTCATTTTCAGCAGACCGCGCTTCCTTGATCCTGCGCCGACACCCCAGATCATCAGATGCTTGCCACCGGGCTCCAGCTTCACCGTTTCTCCTGACGGAACCGGTATCTCCTTCAGCTTGGCCATGCTGGCCATGCCGCCGCTCTCGGTCGTCTCGTGCATCTCCATGCGCAGCACATCGTCTGACGTGACGCCGACCAGCGCGACATCGACCGGCCCGCCGTGCAGATTCATATAGCCGGCGGAAGGATGATCGTCGACGGGAGACAGGTTGACCACTGCCTTGTCCGCATGAAGGAAGTCACCCTGGCCGCAGGATGCCAGCGAGAAGGAGAGGGATGCGATAAGCAACATGGCGATCTTGTGCATTGGGATACCTCGTTAAGCCGGTTCAAATCGGGTTTGATATGCTTGTTTTGCGTTGATTTTTCAAATGTAGAGGGACTCACGTCTTGTGCCAAGAAAAATGCCTCCTATATCGCTTGTCGAAGCCGTAACGGTGCCGATTGAACAGGGCCGGGCGGCAATTTTGCTAATGTTAGAAAATTGATTGAGGGATTTATGGGTAAAGTTATCGGAATTGACCTGGGCACCACCAACAGCTGTGTTGCCGTTATGGATGGCGGCAAGCCAAAGGTAATTGAAAATTCGGAAGGCGCACGGACCACCCCGTCTGTCGTCGCATTCACCAAGGATGGCGAACGTCTGATCGGTCAGCCGGCCAAGCGCCAGGCTGTGACCAATCCGGAAAGCACGATCTTTGCGGTGAAACGTCTGATCGGTCGCCGGTTCGATGATCCGATGACGAAAAAGGATATGGAACTGGTTCCCTATCAGATCGTCAAGGGATCCAACGGTGACGCCTGGGTGAAAGCCGGCGGTGAAGATTACAGCCCGTCCCAGATTTCCGCCTATACCTTGCAGAAGATGAAAGAAACGGCGGAAGCCTATCTCGGCGAAACCGTGACTCAGGCCGTGATCACCACGCCTGCCTATTTCAATGACGCCCAGCGTCAGGCCACAAAGGATGCCGGCAAGATTGCCGGTCTCGAAGTCTTGCGGATCATCAACGAGCCAACCGCTGCGGCGCTGGCCTATGGTCTCGACAAGGCCGAAGGCAAGACCATTGCTGTCTATGACCTTGGCGGCGGTACGTTCGATATTTCGATCCTCGAAATCGGCGACGGTGTTTTCGAAGTCAAATCGACCAACGGTGACACCTTCCTCGGCGGCGAAGATTTCGATGCCAAGCTGGTCGAATTTCTCGCGGCCGACTTCAAGAAAGCCGAGAGCATCGACCTGACCAAGGACAAGCTCGCGCTGCAGCGTCTCAAGGAAGCCGCTGAAAAGGCGAAGATCGAGCTGTCCAGTGCGCAGACGACCGAAATCAACCTGCCGTTCATCACCGCAGATCAGAACGGACCGAAGCATCTGGTCAAGACGATCAGCCGCTCCGATCTGGAAAAGCTGGTTGGCGATCTCGTCAAGCGGACCCTCGATCCCTGCAAGAAGGCATTGAAGGATGCTGGCGTCGAAGCCAAGGACATCGACGATGTCGTGATGGTTGGCGGTATGACCCGCATGCCGCTGGTGCGCGAAACCGTGCAGAAATTTTTCGGCAAGGAACCGCATGTCGGCGTGAACCCGGATGAAGTCGTTGCCATGGGCGCGGCCATCCAGGCAGGCGTTCTGCAGGGCGACGTCAAGGACGTGCTGCTGCTCGACGTCACGCCATTGTCGCTGGGTATCGAAACGCTCGGCGGTGTGTTCACGCGCATGATCGACCGCAACACCACGATCCCGACGAAAAAGTCGCAGGTCTATTCGACCGCTGATGACAATCAGCAGGCGGTGACGATCCGCGTGTTCCAGGGCGAGCGCGAAATGGCGGCGGACAATAAGATGCTCGGCCAGTTCGACCTGGTCGGCATTCCGCCTGCACCGCGCGGCGTGCCCCAGATCGACGTGACTTTTGACATCGATGCCAACGGTATCGTCAACGTGTCGGCGAAGGACAAGGGCACCGGCAAGGAACAGCAGATCAAGATCCAGGCCTCCGGCGGTCTCAGCGATGCCGATATCGACCAGATGGTGCAGGATGCGGAGAAATTCGCGGAAGAAGACAAGAAACGGCGGGCCGAGGCGGAAGCCAAGAATAACGCCGAAAGTCTTGTCCACACCACCGAGAAGCAGCTGGAAGAGCATGGCGACAAGATTGACGCCGATCTGAAAGGCCAGATCGAGGCCGCGGTCAAGGAAACCAAGGAAGCCATCGAAAGTGGCGATCCGGAAGCGATGAAGACCAAGTCCGAAGCGCTTGCTCAGGTTTCCATGCAAATGGGTCAGAAGATCTATGAAGCGGAACAGGCGGCTGGCGGCGACGCCGGTGATGCGGCGGCAGCGGACGCAGCGGCCAAGGCTGCTGACGATGATGTCGTCGATGCCGAATTCTCCGAAGTCGATGATTCGGATGATGACAAGAAAGATGACGCCAAGGCGGCTGAATAACATTAGGAACATCGCTCGCGCGCGGGTCAGGGCTGCCGGTTTTAAACCCGGCGGCTCTGGCCCGCGGCGGGACGATGGTTTTTTCGCTTTGGGGGAAGCATGAGTATGGCATCCGAAACCGATTATTATGAACAACTGAACGTCTCGCGCGATTGTGATGGCGCGACGCTGAAATCATCCTATCGCAAGCTGGCGATGCAGTGGCACCCGGACAAGAATCCCGGCGATGCCGAAGCAGAGGCCAAGTTCAAGACGATCAGCGAAGCCTATGATGTTCTGAAAGACCCGCAGAAACGGGCCGCCTATGACCGTTACGGTCACGCCGCTTTCACCAATGGCGGCGGCAACAATGCCGGCGGCGGCGGCTTCGGCGGCGCGGCTTTCAACGATATTGGCGATATTTTCGAGACCATATTTGGCGGCGGCGCCGGTGGCGGCTTCGGCGGCCAGCAGCAGCATCGCGGCCCCGCGCGCGGCGCGGATTTGCGCTATGATATGGAAATCACGCTGGAAGATGCCTATCACGGCAAGCATACCGAAATCGAAATCGACGTGTCGGTTGCCTGCGACGAATGCGACGGCTCCGGCGCCGAGCCGGGCACCGGGGTCCAGCGCTGCCCGACCTGTCACGGCCACGGCAAGGTCCGGGCCCAGCAGGGCTTTTTCGTTGTCGAACGCACCTGCGCCAGCTGTCAGGGGCGCGGCGAGGTGATCGAAAGCCCGTGCCATGTCTGCTATGGCGAAGGCCGGGTCGACAAACCTCAGACGCTGCAGGTCGATATCCCGGCGGGCGTCGATACCGGTACCCGCATCCGGCTGTCCGGCAAGGGCGAGGCGGGCGCACGCGGCGCGCCTCCCGGCGATCTCTATATTTTCATCCACCTGATCCGGCACGATATTTTTGAACGCGAGGGCACCACCCTGTTCACCCGCGCTCCGATCAGCTTCACGCTGGCCGCACTCGGCGGCGAAATCACCATTCCCGGTCTCGACGGCGAGAAACATGCGATCCGCATCCCCGCCGGCATCCAGAGCGGCAAGCAGATTCACCAGCGCGGGGCCGGCATGCCGGTGCTGCGCGGACGCGGCAACGGCGACATGGTGGTCCAGATCGAGGTGGAGACTCCGACCCGTCTGACCAAGCAGCAGCGGCAGATATTGCGTGAATTTCAGGAAACCGAAACCGGTGCCGAAACGCCCAATTCGACCGGCTTTTTCGGCAAGCTGAAAGACGCCTGGGAAGACCTGACCGAATAATCCGCCGGTCGGACCTAGGCCGAAAAGGCGGTCGCGGCTTCGACGGTATTCATGAAATCCCGGAACAGCAGCCATTTTCCGTCTGCCACCGTGATCACATGGACAAAATCGGACTCGATCTGCCTGCCGGTGGAGCGTGCGGTCAGCCGCAAATGCCCGGTAACCACAACCTGTTCCCCCTCGCAGATAAATTCCTCCGGATCGAACTGGTGGATGTCGACCGAGGACAGGACCGTTTCGAAAAAACCGCGCGCCTGCTCGAGACCATCATAGTTGCCGGCATAGGGAATGACCTCGGGCCCGTAAAATTCGATCCGGATATCGGGATGCAGCCACCCGACAATCGTATCGACATCATGCGCGCCAAAGGCGGCGAAGACATTCTTGGTCACATCAATCGGAGCGATCATCCGGCTTCTCCTTTTCCATATTTGCGGTCGGGCATCAGAAATTGAACCTGAGGTCGACGCCATAGGTGCGCGGCGCCCCCAGCGGCCCGACAAATTCCGCGCCATAGACGGTGCCGGTCAGTATCTGGTTGGTGAAATAGGTCTCGCCGGTCAGATTGTCGCCGAACAGCCGCACGCTCCACCGGTCGTCGGCGCTGGTAAAGCCAAGGCTGGCGCGGAGCAGACCATAGCTCTCCTGCGATGCCGCATCGATATTGAACACGGTGAAATAGATCTTGCTCTGCCAGTGATATTCCGCGCGCGCCGTGACCCTGCCCGCATCCCCGACGGGCTGCTCCACCTGTCCGGCCAGGCTGAACTTCCAGCGCGGCGCACGCGGCAGCCGCAATCCGTCGAGATCGCGCAGCAGCGACCCGGGCGGCTCGGTCAGCGGGGCAGGGCGCAGCGGTTCGGTCAGCTGCCCTTCGGTAAATTTCGCATCCACATAGGTGAGGGCGCCTTCCAGCTTCAGAAAATTGGTGGGCCGCGCCACCGTTTCGACCTCGAAACCGCGCACCCGCGCCTTGCCGACATTGCGGATGATCGGCTGGTTGCCGACGCTGTCCTGCGCCTGAAGATTGCTATAGTCATACCAGAAAGCCGATGCATTGAGCAGCAGCGCCCGGTCGAGCAGCTCGCTTCTCACTCCGATTTCATAGGACCAGATTTTCTCCGGCTCGAACGGGTCGCGCTGGCTGCTGCCGATATTATAGCCGCCGCTCTTGAAGCCGCGCTGCACCGAGGCATAGAGCAGCACATCGTCGACCGGCTTGAAGTCAATCCCCAGCTTTGGGGTGAAGGCGCGGAAGGTCGTCGGCCCGTTGACCGGCGCGATGATGAAACCGAAGGGGTCCGGCTGTGCCGCCGCCCGATCCTCGCTGATTGCATTCGGGAAAAAGATCGTGTTCGGCGCGATCCGCGTGTCCGGCAGCATCACCAGATCGAAATTCTGCCGCCCGTCCCGCCGCTCTTCGCTGTACCGCCCGCCCAGCCGCACCGTGAACTGGTCCGATACATCCCACTGCGTGTCGAGATAGGCGGCCCAGGCCCTGGTGTCCTGTTCGCCGCTGAGATGCAGTTCGCAGCATTGGTCGCTTTCGGGAAAGACCACCGGAAAAGGCGGCAGCACCCCCGCTGCCTGCAGGTCCAGGAAGCCCTGGATCAGGATCGGTTCCCAGAAATTGCCAAAAATATCATTGTCGATGATATTGCGCTCTTCGAAATAATAGGCACCCGCGATCCAGGAAAAGGGCTTGTCTGCGGGCGAGCTGAGCTGCACCTCACCGCTCCATTGCCAGTGATCCTCCTCCCGTCCGACGACGTTGACGAAGGCGTCGGACAGATCAAATTCATTCTGTGACACCGGGTTGGTGTCCCGGTAGCTGCCGATGACTTTCAGATTATAGTCCGCGATGTTCCAGTCCAGAGTGGCGCCAAGGCCCCAGTTCTCGACCTTGTTGAAATAGGGCACATCGGCATAAATGACTCGGGAAGCGGGCGCGGACACGCGACCGCTATTTTTCATGCCGAAATAGGGCAGCGTCTGCGATCCCTCCCGCGTGCCATACCAGCCCGGGATTTCGTCGGCATAACCGGCGCTTGCATAGAAATAGGCATTGGCCTTGTCGTCGGCGCGGTAATAATCGCCACTCAGCGTGATCATCGCATCGGGCGACAGATCGGCCTCGACCGTCAGCCGGACGGAATAATCTTCCTTGTCTTCGACTTTCTCGCTGCTGTTGTCGGGGCGGATCACGGTCGCATATCCGTCGCGATCCTCCCATTGGAACGCCAGTCGTGCCCGGATGGAGTCGTTCAGTGGCCCGCTCAGCGCGCCGGCAACGCGAAAGCGATCATAATTGCCGACGGTCAGCTGCAGATTGCCAGCCAGATGATCGGTCGGACGACTGGTCACGATATTGACCGCGCCACCAGTGGCATTGCGGCCATAGAGCGTGCCCTGCGGTCCGCGCAGCACTTCGATCCGGTCGATATCGAAAAACAGGGGGCCGATCGCCGCCGGACGGCTGATATAGACGCCATCAACATAGGTGGCGGTCGAGCTGTCCGTACCCGCGATGATCGTCGGCGTGCCGATGCCCCGGATAAAAATCGATGTGTCGCCCTGGTAGGTGGCGATCTGCACGCCGGGTGCAATCGCTCCCACCTGTTCGATCGCGGTAATCGACCGGCTGGCAAGCTCTTCCCCGCCGAACGCGGTTATCGCCATCGCCGCATCCTGAATGGATTCTTCGCGGCGATTGGCCGTCACAATGATCACGTCGCCACCATAGTCCTGCGCTGCATCGCCTGCATTTTCCTGTGCGTGTAGCGGGGCCGATGTCGCGATGATGGCGGCCAGGCTTGCCGTTGCCAGCAGGGCCCTTCTGTCTGTCTTGAAATTCATTTCATCCTCCCTCGTTCGGTGATTTGCTCACCGTTATTTTTGAAAATGCTGGCGCAGCTATTCCTGGCCGCGAAAAATCACCGGGTTGCTGGCCAGGCCGTGATTGAGCAGGCTGACATCCTGCCAGACCGCTTCGCCCGTTCGTTCAATGCCGCTGTATCGCTCGCGGAGCATGCGCGCCGTGGATTCCGCTTCGAGCTGTGCCAGCGGCGCCCCGAGGCAGCGATGGATGCCATAGCCAAAGCTCATGTGCCGGCTGGCATTCGGGCGATGTAGCCGGAATGCATAAGGATCGGGAAAGGCCTCCGGATCGTAATTGGCGGCCCCGAAGAAGCAGGCCACCCAGTCGCCGCGCTTGATGTCAGCATGACCGATGGTGATGTCCCGGGTCGCCACGCGGAACAGCCGCTGCGGCGGACCGTGAAAGCGCAGGGTTTCCTTGTAGATCGCGTCAAACAGCGCCGGATCGTCGACAAATTTCTGCCAGATATCGGGAAAATCGGCGAATACGGCGATCAGATTGCCAAGATAGAAGGATGTCGTCTCCGCTCCCGCGACCGTGGCGGTCATGCAGAAACGGACGATTTCCTCAAAAGACAGGCGGTCTCCTTCCACCTCGGTGCGGATGAAGGCATCGAGCAGAGGGCCCGGCACTTGCTCGCCCCTTTCGATCCGGTCCATCTGCTCCCGGACATGGCGCTCGAAAAAGGCCATGGCCTCCCTATTGTGGGACTGCCTTTCCTCGGGCGTGATATCGGCGGACAGCATGAAGGCGGTCGCCCAGTTGCGGACGTCGCGATCCATATCCGCAGGCATGCCGAACAAAAAGGCCATCACCCGGCTCGGCAGCATGGCGCAATAATCCGCCATGACATCGACTGCCTGACCCGGAACAAAGAAATCGTCCATGCAGGCGGCGACCAGCGCGTCCACAGCGGGTGTCAGCGCCTTGATCGAGGAGGGCTGGAAGACCTTGGCGGCAATCTTGCGCAGCCGCGTATGTTCCGGCCGGTCGTGATTGACCAGCATCAGCGTGGGCGCCGACGATTCCTCCTGCAGGCTGTCGCGCGACGAGAAGCTTTCATGGTCCCACGCGACCGCTGCTACTTCATCGAAATTGAGCACCACCCAGGACGGCTTTGGCTCATCCACGCCTGGCATCGTGCCGGGGGGATAGTCGCGATAGCCGAACAGCGGCGACTGGTCGCGCAGCAGGTCATAATAGGGATAGGGGTTCCGGATCACTTCCGGACGGTTCAACTGGTCAACACTGAACGTGGGTTTCATTTATCCTCAATCCCTGCTTTATTATGTCTTATAGACATTATGTCCTTACGACATAATAAGGATTGGAAAATGAAAATGTCAACCGATCTGCATTCCTGACCAACAATCGTTCATCAAGTTATTGATTAAAATGTATTTAATTGCTTTTATGGAGGGCGCGTATGGACATGGTCCCGTGCGGCAGATGGACATATTCCGGTGGCAGGATCGAAAAATTGCAGAGCGCAGGAATAGACTTTCGTCTGATATTCGTCCATCCACCTTGTTGAGTCGGGGGTCAGTGACACCGGGCCTGGTGAGGGAGCATGGCGTGAAGCAGCAGTCTGATTTCGGTATCGATTATCCCATAAAAAGGGAAACAGCTCCGCAGAATTTTCTCAAGCTGTTCTACCCCTTTCATTATTCGGTCGGCATGGCTGTCGAAAAGCAGCTCAGCGGATCCGATCTGACCCGGCATCAGACGGTGATCCTGTGGATCATCCACTCCAAGGGCGAGGGCGGGCACACCATCCACCGCAAGACCATCGAGCGGCTGATCGGCGAATGGTACGAACTGGGCAGCCCGGCCATCTCCAAGGTGCTGCGCGCCATGGCCGACAAGGATCTCAATCTCATCTCGATCCGGGAAAGCAAGGCTTCCGCTCGCGAAAAAATCATCCGGCTGACAAAAAAGGGCCAGTCCACCGTGAACGAGATGATGAAACGGACCGAGGCGTTCATCAAGCTGATCTCCGACGAGCTGACCGACGAAGAGATTGCCAATGGCATGGAATTCATGAGCCGTGTCGGCGCCATCGTTGAAGGCGGTTTCAGCGGTCAAAAGGGATAGATGGCGCCATCTTGTCTGACGCGATCGAACAGAGTGCGCGCGGCGACGGGACAAGAAAAACATGTCCTACAGCCCGCCATTCATGATAGGGTCGGGATATGAATGATATGTCGCTCCGCTTGAATTCTGTCTGCCTTGCCAGTGGGTTGGGAGCATTTCTGAGCAGCGGTGCGGAAGCAGGGAATCTTTTCCTTAACCCTGTAAAGATTGTAAAGTTCATCAGCAAAAGCCCGACTTTCCTGAACGGAACGGATCCGCGCTGCGGGCGATTTTCCTGATGCTGCCATCGCTGATCATATTGGATGATTTCATCGCCGATCCGCTGGCTGCGCGCAATGCCGCGCTGGCGCTCGACTATGATCCCGGCAACAAGCATGGCAATTATCCCGGCCATATCTCGACCAAAGCGCTCGAAATTCAGGGGCTGAACGAGCGTATCGCCGGCATTATCAATGCCCCGGTGAAGCCGGCACCGAATACCAGCCATCTGCATTGCCGGGTCACCCTGAAAGGGGACAAGGGGCGCAGCGGCGTGCATATCGATCCGGCTTTCTATTCCGGCATCCTCTATCTCTCGCTGCCCGAACATTGCAAAGGCGGCACCGAGTTTTTCCGCCACAAGCGCACGGGTCTGGAGCGCGTGCCGACCGATATGCTGTCGATCCAGCAGGCCGGCTATAATGATATCAACGCCCTGATCGAGGATGTGGTCAACAAGGACACCAACCATCCGGCGAAATGGGCGAAGGTGATGACCGTGCCGATGCGCTTCAACCGGCTGATCCTGTTCAGCCCCTGGATGTTCCACAACAGCGGCGAGGCCTTTGGCAGGACGGCTCAGGACGGCCGGCTGGTCAATCTGATGTTTTTTGCCAGGGGATAGCGGCGGTCCGGTTTCGCTGTTATGCCATGATCCAATTTAGGAGACGATCCAGATGCCCAGTCCGATATCCAGAACATTTGCTGCCCTGCTGCTGGCCGCCTCGCCCTTGGCGCTTTCCGCTTGCAGCGAAAGCAACGCCCAGGAAAGCGACCGCTTTGCCGCGGTAGAGGTCAAGGCCGAACCGTTGGCGGACGGGGTCGCTGTCCTGTTTGGCGCGGGTGGCAATATCGGCCTTTCCTATGGTCCGGACGGAACCGTCCTGATCGACGATCAGTTCGCACCGCTGACCGACAAGATCCAGGGCGCGGTCAAGGATCTCGGCGCCGATCCGGTCAAATATCTGATCAACACCCACTGGCATGGCGATCATACCGGCGGGAATGAAAATCTCGGCCAGACGGGCGTATTGATCATGGCCCAGGACCATGTCCGCGACCGGCTGATCAAGGGCAATGACTCGACCCCGCCGGCTCCTCCCGCAGCCTTGCCGGTGGTCACCTATCATGACGGGATCAAGCTGCACCTCAATGGCGACGAGATTCGCGTCCAGCATATGAAACATGCCCATACCGATGGCGACAGCATCGTCTTCTGGCAGAATGCCAATGTCGAGCACATGGGCGACCTGTTCTTCAACAAGGTCACCCTGCCGTTCATCGATCTGAGCAGCGGCGGCAATGCCCGTGGCATGCTGGCGGCGGCGGACAAGGTGCTGGCCATGGTCGATGACGACACAAAAATCATCCCGGGCCATGGACCGATGGCGAACAAGGCGGACCTGATCGCCTATCGCGACATGCTGAAGAACGTTATCGGCGCGGTTGAGAAAGCGCAAGGCGAGGGCAAGTCACTGGCGCAGATACAGGCGATGAAACCGGCGGCACAGTGGGACGTCAATCCCGATGCCTTCATCAAGGGCGACGCCTTTGTCGAGGCGGTCTACAAGAGCCTGCAGAAGCCCGGCCACGCCGAGGATCATGCGCACTAGCTAGAGCGTGGCGGCCTCGATCTCCTCGCGCAACGAAGCGATCAGCGGCGCGATCCGGGTCAGCCGCGGCTCTTCCTCCTCGACGATCTTGCGGAAGATGATTTTCTTGAATCCCAGGATCGTCTCCTCGCCGGGCCGCTTCGACAGGGGCAGGGTGGAGAACAGAATGTCGATCATCCGCTCCGCGCCGTGCAGCCGCCCCCAGAGATAGTCATTCTCGCGGTAGCTGCGGCTGAAAAAGGCCCCGAAGTTGTTGAATTCAATGCCTTTTAAGGTCGCTGCCACACCGCCATTGCGGATCGTGCGGGCATCTTCGGGGGAGATGCGGTCGACCTTGATCGGATCGAACTCGTCCAGCCCCTCGCCCTGCAGCAGCGGCAGGGTGGCGATGTCGTAAAAGGGAAAGCCGAGAAAGGCGAGCAGCATCGACCGCTTCTCCGCCTTCGGGATCACCGCCAGCGCCGCGGCCAGCTTGGCATCGACAATCGCGTCGGCCGCCGTAAGGTCGCGGGTCCGGGCGAGCGCATCGAGTACGGCACCAGGCTGCGTGTCCGCCATTTCGGCAAGGGCAGCGAAATCATCCCCGAGATAGTCGATCGTCTCGCGCTCGATATAGAGCGACAGGCAATCATAGACGACGTCATGCATGCCTTCCATCGCCTCATAGTCGGCAGGATCGGCGCGGTCGAGATCTTCGGCCAGCTGCCGGGCGAGGAAGCGCAGGCGGCGCACCCGGAAGCCCAGATCATGCTGGCGAAAAAACTCTGCGGCCTGCTTGGTCGGTCCTCCGCTCTTGAGACTGATATTGTCGAGACCGAGCCGGCGTATCTCGACCCACAGGGCATCGCGCAATCCGGGATGATTGTGTGCGTTGGGATCGGCCCTGGCCCGCCGCACGGTATTCGCAATATCCTCGACCACCGTCGCCAGCCGGAGATGCCCGTAGGCGCTGTACGAAAAGCCGGAGAGCTTCGCTGCCTTGTCCCGCGACTTGCGCCGCCAGGCAGCGACCCGTACCGCTGTCGGCCGGTCGAGAAAGAAGGTCCGCCCGAACAGACTTTCGACATGCTGCTCAACATCGCCGCGCAGATTTTCGGTGATCAGCCGCATCTGGGTGATCCGGTTGGACCGCCCGGCGATCGCATTGAGGCTGTCGCGGATAGGCTGTTCCCGCGGAATATTCGAAATCGCCCCGAAAATCGTCGAGAAAAAGCCCGGCAAGGCCTCGTCCTCCGCTTCTTGGGCGGCCTGCAGCCGCTGCATCGCCCGGTCGCTCTTGGCCACGTCAAGATCGGGGCGGGGATCGATATAGACAAAACGCCGGTCGACCTGCCGCTTGGCCGGCCGGTTTTTCAGCGCCTCTATTGCCTGGGCAAAGGGCGCATTGGCGAGCACTGACCCATCGATCAGCACCGTGTCCTCGGCCGTCCCGGCGTGAAACTGGCTGGGCAGCACACGCTTCAGAAAAGCATTCCGTCCCTCCCAGACATAATCCCGGTCGGCCAGCAACTCGTCCAGTTCCCGCACCGTAAAGGGCGGAAAGGCGCCGGGAAAGCTGGCGGTGGCGCGGCCGGCAAAGGTCAATGAAGCCGGATCGGCAATCGCGTCGCCCCTTTTGCCCCGCGTCGAGAAACCGATGGTGATCCGGTGCTCCATCTCGAAGGCTTCCGGCGGGCTGTGCAGTTGCAGCTTCTCCGGATGGCCGACAAAATCGGTCACCGTCACAAACAGGTCGAGCGGCTGGCCCGGCGGCAGCAGACGGGGTCCCCGCTCGGTCGCCCGGACCGCGGCAAGCGCATCCCAGATCAGGCCGCTGAACACCTTGCCGCCGAAGGGCGGCGCAAACCAGCGCGCGCGGACAAAGCGCGACAGCTTCATCTTGACCTCTTCGCGGGCTTCTTTTGACACCGTCTGTTCGACCGCACCGCCCTTGCGGCCCAGCGCCATCCAGGCAATCGGCTCGGCCCAGAATTTGGAAAAGCGCGACAGCGGCCGCGCATCGGGATCGAGCAGCTTGTCGACATCGGCGGTGTCGAGCCAGAGGTCGGTCAATGGATCCAGCGATTGGCCCGAAAGAATGGCCTGCGCCAGAAATATCCCGTTGATCCCGCCGGCACTGGCCCCGGCAATGATATCCGGCAGCACGCGAAGGCGGGTCCCGGTTTCCCGTTCGAGCCACTGCAATATGTCATAATAGATGCCCCGGCTGCACTGGTCGACCCGCAGCCCGTCATGAAAATCCCGGCTCGCCTGTGCTACCTTCCAGATTTCCTTGGTAATGCCATGCATATAGATGGCGAGACTGACACCGCCATAGCAGATCAAGGCCAGTCTGAGTTCTTTCTGCCGCATATCCTTTTACCTACAGGATGGCAGGCACGGTGCAAGCGGGAATGCGCCGCCAGGCGCCGTGCCCCGACCTCAGGCCAACATCCCGGCAACCAGGGCGGGCTGCCGGGAAAACACCATTGCTTTCAAAAGCGGCTTTCCTACACCAGCGCTGCTCTGCTAAAAGACGCAAATGATCCGGTCGCAGCGCCTTCAATACAATCCTGAATTGACCCCCGCAGGCCCAAATTCGAACCGGAAGCTTTTTCTCTCTTAGGGGGTGTGACCCGTGTGACCCTGTTTAAATTTCTGGCGTTCCTTTTTTGTTCTGCTAAATAAATTCCATGGCCAAACCGAAAAGAAAATATGTCTGTCAGAATTGCGGCTCGATCGCGCATCGCTGGGAAGGGCAGTGCGCCGATTGTGGTGAGTGGAATACGCTCGTCGAAGAAGCCGGCGAGACCGTCTTTGCCTCCAAGCATAATCTGCAGAGCGGCGGCCGCGAAGTGCGGCTGGTCGGGCTCGACAGCGAGATTGCACTGCCCGAGCGCAAAAAGACCGGCCTTGCCGAATTTGACCGTGCCGTCGGCGGGGGACTGGTGGCCGGTTCCGCTACCCTGATGGGCGGCGATCCGGGAATCGGCAAATCAACCCTGCTCCTCCAGGTGTCGGCGCGGCTGGCAGAGGCAGGCTTGTCGGTGGCCTATATCTCGGGCGAGGAAGCGGCAGACCAGGTCCGGCTGCGGGCGCGGCGGCTGGGATTGGGCAAGGCTCCCGTGAAACTGGCTTCGGCGACCTCGGTTCGCGATATTTTGACCACTCTGGGCCGCGATGCGCCGGATTTTGTCGTGATCGATTCGATCCAGACCATGCACAGCGATCTGATCGAAGGCGCGCCGGGTACGGTCAGCCAGGTCCGTGCCTCGGCGCAGGAGATTATCAAATTCGCCAAGGAACATGGCACGATGGTCATGCTCGTCGGCCATGTCACCAAGGACGGCAATATCGCCGGGCCGCGCGTGCTCGAACATATGGTCGACACGGTGATGAGCTTCGAGGGCGAGCGCAGCCATCAATATCGCATCCTCCGGTCGATCAAGAACCGCTTCGGCGGGACGGATGAAATTGGCGTTTTTGCGATGGAAGAATCGGGCCTGACAGAAGTGTCCAATCCTTCTGCCCTGTTCCTGACCGACCGCAGCGAAGAAGTCACCGGGGCGACGGTATTTCCGGCGCTCGAGGGAACAAGGCCGGTTTTGGTCGAGATTCAGGCGCTGACGGTGCGACTGGCGAGTGGAGCGACTCCGCGCCGTTCGGTGGTCGGCTGGGACAGTTCCCGATTGGCGATGATCCTCGCCGTGCTGGAAGCGCGTTGCGGACTCAGCTTTTCCGGCGCGGAAGTCTATCTCAATGTTGCCGGGGGCTATCGGCTCACCGATCCCGCTGCCGATCTGGCCGTGGCGGCTGCGCTGATTTCAGCCCATGCCGAACGTCCGATGCCCAGCGACGCTGTAATTTTTGGCGAAATTGCGCTGTCTGGAGAGATACGCCCGGTTGCGCGCACGCCGCTGCGCCTGAAGGAAGCATCCAAGCTTGGTTTCAGCAGCGCGCTGCTGCCCGCATCCGGCGAAAAGACGGGGGGCAGCATGAAACAGCTGCAATTCGCCAAACTCGCCAATCTCGTTGACCATATGCTCGACCGTGACTAGCTAGACGCGATGACCGGTCTTGATATTTTTGTGCTGATTTTAATGGGCGGGGCTGCGGTCCTTGGCTTTCTGCGCGGGTTTGTCCAGGAAGCGCTGGCGCTGATGGCCTGGATACTGGTCGTTCTTGCCGTAAGGGCATTGCATACGCCGATCACGGATCGACTGATCGACCCGGTCGGCAGCGATAGCGGCGCTTCGGTGTTGGCCTTTGCGTCGATCGTCATCGTTACCTATGCGCTCGGGCGATGGATTGCTCGATCAATCGGCGCGCGCTCACGCAAATCCGTCCTCGGTCCGGTCGACCGTGTGCTTGGCTTTGGCTTTGGCATGGTCAAGGGCCTGATCGGGGCAACCTTACTCTATTTGCTGGTGGTTCTGGTTTACGACACCATCTACGGGGCGAAAGAACCCCGGCCGGAATGGCTCGCTGCATCCCGTACCTACCCGCTTCTCAACGCAAGCGGCAAAGCCATGGTAGATTTTGTCCAGGAACAGCGTCAGGCGACCGATGATGAATCGGGGGCAGCCCAGTGAGCGCTGCCCTCTATACGCGCGAGATTCTGCGTCTCGCGGTGTCGATCCCGCATCAGCAACGGCTGGACAATCCGGATGGTAGCGCAGAACTGCGCTCCCGGACGTGCGGCAGCAAAGTTGCGGCAGATGTGACCCTGACCGATACCGGTGCGCTGAAAGATTTGGGTCTGGAAATAAACGCCTGTGCGCTGGGGCAGGCCTCGGCGGCGATATTGGCCGGACAGGCTGTCGGGAAATCGGTCGCCGCCATAGAAAGTACCAGATCCCGTCTTGCGGCATTTCTGGAAGGTACGGCCGAAACCCCCGGAGGCTGGCCGGATATGGACAAGTTGATGGCAGCTCGTGACCACAAGGGTCGCCATGCGGCGATATTGCTTCCCTATGACACGGTGATCGCGGCCTTTGCAGACGCTGCCGCCCGGCAAGAGGCGGTCTGAACGATGGAAGAAGGCACCCATATGGCCGATCTGCTGCTGGGCGGTTTTGTCATGCTCGGCGCGGCCCTGGTGATGGTGCTGGTGTTCCGGCGGTTCGGCATCGGTGCGGTGCTTGGCTATCTGATTGCCGGCGTGCTGATCGGTCCGCAGGGTTTCCAGTTGATCAGCAATGCCGGCACCATCCTCGAGTTTTCCGAGATAGGTATCATCCTGCTGCTGTTCATCGTCGGGCTGGAACTTGCGCCCGCTCGGCTGATGCGCTTGCGCCAGGCGATCTTCGGCCTTGGATTGAGCCAGGTTGTGCTCTGCGGCATCGCGCTGTTCTTGCTGATCATGGCGACAACCAACTTCACGCTCGCCGCTTCGATCGCCATTGGCCTGCCACTGGCGCTGTCCTCGACGGCCCAGGTCCTGCCTATGCTGCAATCGTCCGGCCGGCTCAACACGCCGACCGGGGAAAAAGCCTTCTCCATCCTGCTGTTTCAGGATCTGTCGATCATCCCGCTGCTGACCATCATCGCAGCCCTGTCGCGAGCACCGGAAGATATTGGTGGTGACCCTGGCTGGCTGACCGCCGTATATGCCGTCCTTGCCATCGGCGGCCTCATCGCCGTCGGTAGATATCTCCTGCAGCCGCTGCTCAAGCTGATCGGCAGAATCGCCGAACGGGAACTGTTCATTGTCGCCGGTCTGGTAGCGATTCTGGGCGGAGCGACCCTGATGGAATTTATCGGGCTTTCTCCGGCTCTGGGTGCTTTCATCGCCGGGGTCATGCTGGCCAACTCGCCCTACCGCCACGAGCTTGAAGCCGACATCGACCCGTTCCGATCATTGCTGCTCGGCTTCTTCTTCCTCGCCGTCGGCATGATGCTGGACCTGAATGTAATTGTTGAAAATCCCGGCTTCGTGCTGGGCGCAGCGGTCGCCCTGGTCACCGTCAAGATCGCGATTATCTTCGGACTCGGCAAGCTGTTCGGTATGGAAACCTATCCGGCTCTGGCAATGGGCATGTTACTCAGCCAGGGCGGGGAATTTGGTTTTGTACTGTTTGCCGAGGCCGAGAAGGCGCTGTTGATCGAACCGGAAGCAAGCAGTCTGTTCAGCGCCATCATCACCCTGTCGATGGCAAGCACTCCCTTCCTGATGTTGCTTGCAGGCCGCTTCAGCAACCGCCCGCCAAAATCATCTGCCAAACTCGACGATCCGGGCAAGGCCGACCGGGCATCGGTCATCGTTGTCGGGCAGGGCCGATTTGGGCAGACAGTGGCGCAAGTGCTGATGGCTGCAAAAATCCCTCTGACGCTGATCGATATCAATCCCGAGCAGATCGATATTCACCAGCAATTCGGCGCCAAAGTATTCTACGGGGACGGCACAAGGGTGGACCTGTTGCGCCGCGCCGGCGCGCATGAAGCGGACGCGATTGTCTTCTGCATGGACGATCCGGATTTCGGGCCGGAACAGGCCCGCGCGATCGTTCAGTCCTTCCCTGAAACCAAGATGTTCGTAAGGGTATATGACCGCCGTCAGTTGATCGCGCTCAAGGGGCTGGGGATTGTCGGGATGAAACGCGAAATGTTTGAATCGGCGATCCATCTCGCTCGCCAGACGATGTTCGCGATTGATCTGGACAGCAGGCTGATCGAAGAGGTGGACGAAGAATTCCGGCAGCGCGATTGCGACCGGCTGGAAGCGCAAATGAAGTCCGGGGGTGACATGCTGGCCGGTGCCGAACTCAGGTTCGAAAATAATTCCGGCAGCCAATCCTGAGCTTCGATTTGCCGAGGTCGGCTAGGCCGACTCGTCCAGAAATGCCGCGACATCGGCCAGATCGACATCCTTGGCTAGGAATGACTGTCCTATCCCGTTCGCAAGCAAGAAGGGCAGGGTTCCGCCGCTCATTTTCTTGTCGTGCATCATATGGTCGACCAGCCGCTCTCCCGACGCCTGGACCGAGGCGCTTGCGAGGCTATGGGGCAGGCCGACCGCTTTGAGATGGGCCGCTACCCGCTCCGCATCGGCTGCATCGCAATGCCCGCGGCGGACCGAATAGCGAAAGGCCAGAGCCATGCCGGCGGCGACCGCTTCCCCGTGGACAAGCCGGTCCGAAAAGCCGGTCTCAGCCTCTAGCGCGTGCCCGAACGTATGACCGAGATTGAGCAATGCGCGGCGACCGCTGAGCTCCTTCTCGTCTTCGCCGACAATCAGCGCCTTGGCGCGCACGCTGTGGACAATCGCTTCGCTGAGTGCATCCGGCGCACGGTTGAGAAGCTGCTCGCTATTGGCTTCGCACCATTCAAAGAAACCGGCGTCGTTGATCAGGCCATATTTGACGACTTCGGCATAGCCAGCCCGCAGTTCCCGGTCGGGGAGGCTGTCGAGCACGAGAGGGTCGATCAGAACGAAGCGGGGCTGGTTGAAACTGCCGATCAGATTCTTGCCCACCGAACTGTTGATCGCCGTCTTGCCGCCGACGCTGCTGTCTACCTGGGCAAGCAGGCTGGTCGGAATCTGCACGAAGTTGCAGCCGCGCTTGACTATGGCTGCGGCAAATCCGGTGAGATCACCGATCACGCCGCCGCCCAGCGCGACCAGCGTATCCGATCGCTCGGCGCCTTCCGCGAGCAGCCAGTCAGTCACTCTTTCCAGCTGGCGCCAGCTCTTGCTGGCTTCGCCCGCAGGCAGACTTTTGACGACAAGATCGATCGCGCTTCCGGCAAAGGCGTGCTGCAATCGCGGCAGCAGATGCGCTCCGACATGGTCATCGGTCAGCACGAAAAGCCGGCTGTTGGCCGCAAATTCCTGCAAATGCCGGGCCGCCATCTCAAGCGCGCCCGGTTCAACCAATATGGGATAGCTCTGTTCGCCTAATTCCACTCTAATCTGGGTCAACGCTGCAATGCCTCGATAATATGTTCAACGGTCGTGTCATGCGGCGAATCATTGCCCATCACATGAATATGTGCGGTGGCATATACGGGATTCCTGACGACCGCCAATTCGGCCAGAATCTTGGCCGGATCGCCGGATTTCAGCAAGGGTCTTGTGTCTCTTCTGGCAACCCGTTTCACCAGCGTAGGCAAATCCGCGTCCAGCCAGATGGCGACGGCCTTTTCAAGAATGAGCGCGCGGGTTTCGTCGTTCATGAACGCGCCGCCGCCCGTCGCGATGATCTGTCGTTTGCCATCCAAAAGCCGCGTAATCACTCGCCGTTCGCCATCCCGGAAATAGGGTTCGCCGAACCGGTCAAAAATTTCCTCAACGGTCAGGCCGGCCGCTCGCTCGATTTCTTCGTCGGCATCGACAAAATCCAGGTTCAAGCGTTTCGCCAGCCGTCGACCAACCGTCGTTTTCCCGACGCCCATCAACCCGACCAGCACAATGGACTGGTTCGGCACGAAATCTGGCGTTTCACCGGAATTTCCGCTTGAATTGTCGAAAGAGGCTTTAATGTTTTTGTCCATTGGGGCAAAGGCTATACATCGGTTGGCCAAGGGTGCAAATTCCAATGCTGACTATGCTGTTTTTTTAACCGTTCACAAAGATTGAGTATGTTGATGCCGCGCCAATTGGTTTTTCTGATTTTGTTTGTCGCCATCCTGATTGGCGGAGCCCTGTTTCTGGCTTCGATGGATGTTGAACAGCCTCTGCAGCCGGTTGAAAAGCCCGTTATTGGTGACGACCTGCAATAAAATGCATGTGCGGATAAAGCATATATCTTTGGCTGCCATAAGCCTTGGGGCGCTGGTGGCGGCAATACCGGTCTTGGGGCAGGATTCTCCCGAATCTCTCTTGCCGCCGGGCTTTGGTGAACCGGCGCCGGCTCCAGCGCCAAGGCCTGCTCCTGCAGTCACTCCAACCCCTGCTCCCGGCCCCGTTTCTTCCCGTCCCGTCGCGCCGCAGGCGAGTGATCCATCAAGCGTGGCTGATACCGAACAGGACATCGCGGAGACCGAGCGGGATTTGCCGGCATTGTCACTGGGCGACAATGGAGACGTCGATCTCGAAACGCTGGATGACGTGTTCCAGGCTGAATATACGCTGACAGAAGGAGAACGGCGGTCCACCGATGAAATCGGTGTCTTAACGCCGCAATATAAAGGCCTTCCGAACGATGCATTTGGCGAGGAAGGCGGGCTCTATCTCACCAGTCTGATAAAAAACTTGAACGGCCCGATTCTCTCTCGTTGGGGATCGATATTGCTCCGACGTACTTTGCTCAGCAAGGTTATCAGCCCCGAAAATGTGAATCCGGCGGATTGGACTGCTGAGCGCGCCTGGCGCTTGCTGCGCATGGGAGAGGCTGATGCTGCCCGCGCTCTGGTTTTAAAGGTAGATGGCGGAAATTACACGCCGCGCCTCTATGAAGTGGCGATGCAGGCCCATCTGGCAACAGCCGACCCTGCAGGTATATGTCCTCTGGTCGACGCTGGCGCACGGGTCAGTGATGCACCCACCTGGGTGATGTTTCGTCCCATTTGCGCCTCTTTTACCGGGGAGCAGAGCAGGGCAACCAGATTGCTCCAGCAAGCAAGGCGGAACAGGGTAGCCACCGGTATCGACTATCTGCTCGCGGAAAAAACCATTGGGGCCGGTTTTGAAGGACGCAGGGCTGTGTCTATCCTTTGGGATGACGTTGAGTTTTTCAATAACTGGCGCTTTGGTCTGGGCTTGGCGACCGGCGTTGAACCGCCCGACCGTCTCTATGAACAGGCGGGACGTCATGTGCAGGGCTGGCGCGCCCGGGCACCCATGTTACCCATCGCCTCGCGCATGAAAGCGGCGGATACCGCCGCAGTAATCGGGGTGTTTTCAAGCCAGGCAATGGTTGATCTATATTCGACTGCCTATGACGATCCGGACACCAGCGATGATCAGAAGGCCCGCGCTTCGGTTTTGCGACAGGCCTATACCAATGATACGGCTGAGACGCGGCTTTCCGCCATGCGCGATTTATGGACTCGATCTGATGCGGACCTGACCCGATATTCTTCCCGGATATTGACAGCCCGTGCCGCTGCCAAGATTCCTCCTGCCGCAGCGCTTCGCGATCAGAGCTATGACCTCATTGCGTCAATGCTGACCGCCGGTCTTGATCGCAGCGCCATTCGCTGGACCAATATCGTCGAAGAAGGAAGTGACGGCTGGGCTTTGCTGGCGGTGGCTTCTCCAACCAGAAAAGGCCCCGTTTCCTATGGTGCGCTCGACGATTTCGGTGATGCTGATACCAGCGAGGATAAATTGCGCAGCAAATTTCTTCTGGCAGCTATTGCCGGCCTCGGACGAGCGGACCAAAAGGCGGTCGCCGATTTTGCGGATGATTTGAGCGTGGACCTGAGCCGGACCACCAGATGGTCGAAGGCGATCGAGGCTGCTTCTCGACGTGGTGAGAAGGGAACGGTTGCTTTGCTTGCCGCTGTTGGCATGCAGGGGCGCAGCTGGAAATCGATGTCGCCTCTGCATCTTTATCATATCACGCAAAGCTTGAAACGCGTCGGTCTGGAGCCGGAAGCCCGGATGATTGCGGCGGAAGCGCTGACAAGAGCATAGCCTTTGCATTGCTGACTTGGGCGTCTATTCGTCTGCTATATGAACGATGATGCCAATCTGATTGAACGCTTTCTGGAAATGCTCGCAGCGGAAGCAGGGGCTTCCCGGCATACTTTGGCAGCTTATCGAACGGATTTGGAGCAGGCTTCGGCAATCGCCGGCGGACGCCTGGCGCAAGCGGATCGCGAGATGATCGGGACCTTGCCTTCCCATTGGCGAAGTCTGCAGAACAGCACTGTCGCGCGCAAGTCTTCCAGCTTGAGGCGGTTCTTCGGCTTCCTGGTGGAAGAAGGTTTTAGAGAGAATGATCCATCCGATGCTCTGCCAAGACCCGGTTTGGTGCGGTCTTTGCCCAAGACCCTGTCTCATGCTGAAATCACTCGTTTGTTCGAGATGATCGCCGAAGGACTGCGTGTGGATCCTGTAAAGCCTTCCGTCGTCAGGCTTTCTGCCATTTTGGAACTGCTTTATGGATCCGGACTCAGGGCCAGCGAACTGGTCGGCTTGCTCCGATCATCCATCATGGGCGAAGAGCCTTATCTGATCATCAAGGGGAAGGGTGGAAAGGAGCGCTTGGTTCCAGTTTCGCAACAGGCCCGAATTGCAGTGCGCCGGTGGGCAGAATTTGTTGAACCTAAGGAAAAGTGGCTCTTTCCTTCGAGAACGGGCCATATCAGCAGGATAAGGCTCTTTCAGATCATCCGGGAACATGCCGCCCGGGCAGGGATCAATCCGGCAAAAATCAGTCCCCATGTGTTGCGGCACGCCTTTGCCACTCACCTGCTGGAGGGGGGAGCCGATTTGCGCGCCTTGCAAACATTGCTCGGGCATAGCGATATCAGCACCACTCAAATCTATACGCATATCGACAGCGCGCGCTTGGTGGAACTCGTCAATAATCGTCATCCGTTGAGCCAACGAAATCTCGCGCGTTGACGTTTCGCCTGTCCGGTTCTAACTCTTTTTCATGACATCCTATCTTGATTTTGAAAAACCGATCGCGGCTCTCGAATCCCGTATTCTGGAGCTGCAAAACACGGCCGATGAAGGTTCGCTCGATATCGAAGCTGAAATCGAGAAGTTGCAAGCCAAATCGGCCAAAATGCTGGCTGATACTTACGCCAAATTGACGCCGTGGCAAAAGACCCAAGTCGCTCGCCATCCGGAACGACCGCACTTCAAGGATTTTATAGCAGGCCTGTTTGACGAGTTCATACCATTGGGCGGCGATCGGAATTTTGGAGACGATCAGGCCATTCTGGGCGGGTTCGCCAGACTCGGCGAACGTCGTTTGCTCGTTATTGGCCATGAAAAAGGCGATGATACCGAAAGTCGCTTGCGGCATAATTTCGGGATGGGAAAACCGGAAGGATATCGTAAGGCTATTCGCCTTATGGATATGGCCGACCGCTTTTCGCTTCCGGTATTGACCTTGGTGGATACATCGGGAGCTTTTCCCGGTGTGTCGGCGGAAGAGCGAGGGCAGGCCGAGGCAATCGCCCGCTCGACCGAAAAATGTCTCTCGCTCGGTGTCCCGATGGTGGCGATCATTGTCGGGGAAGGCGGTTCAGGTGGTGCCGTGGCGCTGGCAGCTGCGGAACGGGTGTTGATGTTCGAACACGCGGTCTATTCGGTGATTTCTCCCGAGGGCTGTGCGTCCATCTTGTGGCGCACCGGTGACAAGGCCGACGTAGCTGCCGACGCAATGCAGATCACTGCTCAGAATCTGAAAAATCTCGGTGTCATCGACCGAATTATCGAGGAACCCGTCGGCGGTGCTCATCGCGACCAGGCCTTGGCGATCGCATCGCTGAGCAAGGTTATTGAGGAAGAATTTTCCCAGCTCGAAAATTATGACCGGGAAGCGCTGAGACTAATGCGCCGCGAAAAATTCCTTCAGATGGGTGCGCTTTGATCCCAGGATTGACCTATTGCGTTACGGAACCTTTTGAAAATGCGGCCTGTGTTTGCAACCATTTGCGAAATGGGCGGTTCTTTTAGTCTCCGACCACAGGGAACTTGATATGAAATATTTTCCAAAAAAGCTGACGAGCGTTGCGGGCGTAATCGCTTTGGTAGCGTGCACTGGCAGTGGGGCTGACGCTGGGGCCGTGGGTTCAGCTGGAAGCAGGGCTGGCGAGGCTCGGTCGATATCCGCTGCGGAAAAACGGCAGGGCGCGGAAGCCCACCCTCAGTTGCTGGAAGAGTTTGGCGGGGCCTACACCGGTCCCCAGGTTCCCTATGTCGTGGGTGTCGGGCAAAATATTGCCGTGCAATCCGGTCTCGGCAACGCCAGAAGTGATTTTACCGTAACGCTGCTGAACAGCCCTGTGAACAATGCTTTCGCGATTCCGGGTGGATATGTCTATCTCACCCGGCAGTTGATGGCGCTGATGAACGATGAAGCCGAAATGGCCGGAGTTTTGGGCCATGAAGTCGGCCATGTTGCTGCGCGGCATAGTGAGAAACGGCAAAAGGCGGCGACCCGCAACAGTATTTTGGGCATTCTCGGACAGATCGGATCTCAGGTTCTGCTGGGCGATTCCGCGATTGGACGGATCGGGCAGGAAATTTTCGGTACCGGCAGCCAGCTGCTGACCCTGAAATATTCGCGCAAACAGGAATATGAAGCGGATGATCTCGGAATCCGCTATCTCTCTTCCGCCGGCTACGATCCCCAGGCGCTCTCCACAATGTTATATTCGCTGGCTGCGCAATCCGCTATTGATGCGCGCGTAGCGGGGCGTGACGCCCGTAGCGCGCCCGAATGGTCAAGTACCCATCCGGATCCTGCTCGCAGAGTGTCGCGGGCCGCGACAATCGCGAGTAAATTGACCAATTCTGGCGGTATTCGCAATCGTGATCAGTTTCTGCAAAATCTCGATGGAATCCTGTATGGCGATGATCCCAAGCAAGGGGTGATCGAAGGGAATAGCTTCTTGCATCCAGATTTGAGACTGAAGTTCAGTGTTCCCAACGGTTTTTCGATGCAAAATGGTGCGCGCGCCGTGGCGATCACCGGTTCCGGCGGGCAGGGGCAATTTACCACCGGCGCCTATAACGGCAATATGACAACCTATATTGATACGGCATTTAGTCGCCTGGCTGGCGAAGGAAAGACTATTCCTCGTGGGACGATAGAAAGAACAACGGTCAATGGGCTGCCGGCATCTTATGCAATGGCGAGGGTCGAGAGCAATAATGGTCCGGTGGATGTAACCGTTTTTGCCTATGAAGTTTCCAAAAGCAGCGCCTATCATTTCGCGACCATCGCACCTGCCGGACAAGCAGGCGTATTCACGCCGATGTATCAGAGCCTGGTCAGGCTTTCATCGAATGAAGCGGCTGCGATCAGACCCCGCAAGGTGGATGTGGTAACGGTGAAGAGAGGCGATACCGTTGCAAGTCTCTCTTCACGAATGGCTTACAGGGATTATCAGCAGGACCGGTTTCTGGTTCTGAACCGTTTAAGAGCGACCGACGACCTGCAGGTGGGCCAGAAAGTTAAGATCATTACTTATTGATTGCTTTAGATAAAAAAGGACGGCAGCCGGAGAGCTGCCGTCCTGATAAATGTGTCTCGATCCGACCTTATTTCTTCATCGAGTTGTCGACTTGCTTGAAGGTGTTGCTGAGGGTGTTGCCCAGCTGACCCATTGCAACGATTGCTGCAACGGCAATCAGAGCAGCAATCAGGCCATATTCAATAGCCGTTGCGCCTTCTTCATTCTTGAACATTTTACGTACGAATTTCATGTCTGGTCTCCTAGATTTGACAAACTTCACTTACCCAATTGGACGTAAAATGCGTCCAATGCTCAACAGCCTAGAGTAGAAACCTTACCAAAAATTAAATGCGAAATCGGTATTTATGAGGCCTCTGTTACCTGATTGGCAACATCATCCCACATGTTGACGGTTCCATCGGCCACGCCGCTAATCGCAACCATTGCTGCGAGCGCCACCAGAGCCAGGATCAAACCATATTCAACAGCCGTCGCACCTGTATTGGAAAGATATAATTTTTTCAAAAGATCAATCATGTCTCTCTCAACGCGGATAAAGTTCTGCTAAGTCGTGAACAAAACCCGTTTCACAGAAAGTGATTAAAAAAATCCTTATATCGAACAAAATTATGGAAAAAAATCCGACATATCTGTTTGTCGCTGCCGCTGCTCTGATGGATGATAAGGGCAGAATTCTGGTGCAGAAGCGACCGGAAGGCAAGCCGATGGCAGGCCTGTGGGAGTTCCCGGGCGGCAAGGTTGAAACCGGCGAGACTCCGGAAGCGGCGCTGGTCCGAGAGTTAAACGAAGAATTGAGGATAGACGTTGCAGAGTCGAGCTTGGAGCCCGTCACTTTTGCCAGTGAGGCGGTGGAAGACCAGCATTTGATTCTCCTCCTATATAAATGTCGTCAATGGTCCGGCCGGCTTGAGAGCGCCGACTTGCTCGATTTACAGTGGTTGCCCGTGGATGCGCTTCACGCCATTCCCATGCCGCCGGCAGATGGACCCTTGGTTCATGCGCTTTCTATGCGGCTCGCCAATCCTGTCTAATTATCGGATCGGCGGCTATCTCCCGAAAGTGTAGTGCTAAGCGAAACTTGACCGCTTCCCCGCCGTGCGGGTTTAGGTTGATCGGGATGCGGGGCCCAGGCGCAAAGATATAAAAGTGTGACGCTTTCTGCGAATTTCGCGTCGGGCCCGGAATGATCGCGAAATAACGAACGGATGTCGTTATAGACTTCTCTCCGAAGGGAAGTGAGTTTTCCGGACATGATATTGCTTCCCCCCAAATCCCTGATGTCGGCGATCAAGCGCTCAAGGCTGGAATAGTTCAGTCGCAACAGATCGCTGTCGGCAACCGGTAAGGTCAGTCCCGCTCTTGCCATCAGATCGCCGGCTGTGCGGACATCGATCTGGGGATGAATATGGGCCGAAACGCGGTCGCCTTCCGCCTTCATGATGACCGATTTCAGCGATGAAAAGCTCTCTGCACCGACAAGCGCGGCGAGCATCAATCCGTCCGGAATCAACAGCCGCCGGATAAGGACAAGGGCCCCTGGCAGATCGTTGATCGTGTCGAGAGATCCGACATTTATGATCAGATCAAAGCTGTGGTCGGCAAAGGGCAATCGGTCATCATCGCAAATGACCCCGCAGAGCGCCTGCGCCAAGCGAGCGCTGGAATCAGCGAATATGACTTTCATGCCGCGCGCCTGAAGCTCGGTTCCAATATGGGCTGCAGGCAGACCAATAACCAAGGCCCTCTGGAATGTGCGCTTGACGACGTCCAGGCGTTCCAGAATTTCCTCAACCATGAGCTGCGAGAAAAAATCCGCACCTTTACACCGCCCGTAGGCGCGATCGCGGACTATGCGTCTTCGTCGACGATCAAAAACTTCAGGAACATTGACTGTATCGGTCATAGGGCCTTGCGGCTTTAGGAGCGCTGGACAAAAAGATCAAATGCCGTTGCCGGTCTTGCTGCAATCATTGGTCGACTACGCCTTGCCGCCACGATGCCCTGTTTGTGGCACAACCGTGGAAGCAGACAATCGTTTCTGCCTATCGTGCTGGCAACAACTGCACTTTCTTGCCAAGCCATGCTGCGCTGCCTGCGGTTCGCCTTTCGCTTTCGACCAATCCGACGACAGCCGATGTGCCAAATGCCTTGTCGAGCCGCCGATTCATGACGGGGTTCGAGCCGTGGTGCGGTACGATGACCGCAGTTCGCTGATTGCAATGCGTTTGAAATATGGCACTCGGCTGGGACTGGCCAGATTGATCGCTCATCATTTGCAGAAATTTGCCGCCGAATGCTCTGACAACGGGATCATTGTTCCGGTGCCGCTCCATCCAACGCGCCTGTGGCACCGCGGTTTTAACCAGTCGGTCCTGATCGGCAGGGAACTTTCGCTGATCTCCGGCATCCCGATGGACTATGGAGCTATTGCTCGCTGCAAGATCACGCCTCCCCTGAGAGGAATGAGCGGTATCCAGCGACAGCGAACCGTTGGCTCGGCATTTATCGCATCTCCCGATGCGCAAGAGAGGATCGCCGGCAAGTCCGTGATTCTGGTAGACGATGTCTATACCAGCGGAGCGACCAGCAATGCGTGCGCCCGACTGCTCAAAAAGGCGGGGGCAGAACAAGTGCTCGTTTTCTGCTGGGCCCGGGTTATAAGCGAATTTGAAAATGGATAGTTTGCTGAACGTATAGCGATTGCTTGAATTTGTTTCGCTGACGGGCCATTTACAAGCTGATGGTAGAAAGTGCGAATTATGTCGAAAGTTGAAATATATACAAAATTCACCTGCGGTTTCTGCTTCCGCGCAAAAGCCTTGCTCGAGAAAAAGAATGTCAGGTTTGAAGAGACCGATATCAGCATGGACGGTAGCAAGCGCGACGAAATGATCCAGCGTTCCGGTGGCAGAATGACGGTTCCTCAGATATTTATCGATGACCGGCATATCGGAGGCTCGGATGATCTTGCCGCTTTGGAGCAATCCGGTGAACTCGATGCGCTCCTCGCAGGCTGACCCGTTTTGAGGATCGCACTGGCCCAGATGTGCAGCGGCATTGATCCGGACGAAAATGCCGGACAATTGCGTTCGCTCATAGCCCAAGCGCGCGCTGGTGGTGCCACGATGATTTATACGCCGGAAATGAGCGGCTTGCTTGACCGAAATCGATCCCGCGCGGCCGGCGTGATCCAGACCGAACCGGAGGACAGTGTCCTGGCTGCGGTTTGCTCTGAAGCCAAAGATCAGCAAATATGGGTGCAGCTTGGCTCCTTGGCCATAAAGACTTCAAGCGATCCGGAAGCAAAATGGGTCAATCGATCCTTTCTAATCAATCCGGCAGGGCAGGTTGAGGCCCGCTATGACAAGATTCATCTCTTTGATGTCGATCTAGGACCGCAGGAATCGCAGCGGGAATCCGCTGCTTATGCAAGAGGACAGCGAGCTGTTGTCGCTTCGCTTCCCGAAGCAACGCTCGGCCTGTCCATCTGCTATGACCTTCGTTTTTCGGCGCTCTACCAAGCTCTGACCAATGCAGGAGCCGACATTCTGTCGATTCCTGCGGCGTTCACGGTTCCCACCGGCAACGCGCACTGGGAAATTCTGTTGCGGGCTCGGGCCATCGAAGCAGGCGCGTTCGTGGTGGCGGCGGCGCAATATGGCCGGCACGCCGACGGTCGCGCTACCTATGGCCACTCGATGGTGATCGATCCCTGGGGAGAGATTCTGCTCGACATGGGCGATGGGACTGGTCTCGGTTTCTGTGACCTGGATCTGGATAAAATTCGGGACGTGCGCTCGCGGATTCCGGCTGTGGCCAATCGCCAGAGTTTCGAAATGCCGGCCAGGTCATCATGATCATCTTCGACCTTATATGTTTGGATGCCAACCATCGGTTTGAAGGCTGGTTCGGTTCTTCGCAAGACTATGCGGACCAGCATGACCGTGGATTGCTGGACTGTCCGGTGTGCGGCAGCAAGAATATAGCCAAGGCCGCCATGGCACCAAATCTGGGCAGAAAAGGCAACCAGGCGCCTGTTTCACGGGAGCCAACTGAGGCGGGTAACGGGCCGCATGCTGAACCGGTCACCAGCAAAGTGCCGGTACCAGCCGAATATAAGGAGCTGATCGGCAAATTGGCGAAGGCCCAGGCCAAAATGCTCGTCAATTCCGAATGGGTCGGGGACAGATTTGCCGCGCGTGCCCGGGACATTCATTATGGTGATGCGGATGATAAGCCCATTCATGGGACTGCATCGCAGGAGGAAGTCGCCGATCTGGCAGAAGAGGGCATTGCAGCGCTTCCCCTGCCTCTTCCCGTCCTGCCGCCCGAATCCAAAAATTGAGTGTGGCATGCGCTTGCCGATGCGGCTAAACACCGGTTCGCAGTGCGCCCGTAGCTCAGTCGGATAGAGCATCAGATTCCTAATCTGGGGGCCACAGGTTCGAATCCTGTCGGGCGCACCATTTCTTTTTCACCATCCCATAAGCTACCTAAGACCTTGAAAGGTATAGAAGTTTGGGGTGTTCGAAGTCCTCCATTTCTACTGTATTTAAGCCTACCAGAAAAGGCTAGTTTGAGGACATTTCTCTGGTCGGAATATGTACCATTAGTCCATATTTTATAAGGGTTTGCGAGGAATGTGAAGGCGTGTTCGAACATTTCGTCAAAGCCCTTCACTGGTTTGCCGAGTTTTTCAATCTTTTCGGCAAGCAGAAGCTTTTCACTTTCCAATGCGGTGATACGCTTTTCTATTTGCTCACTGACAATGGCGTTGTCGGTGTCGAGCATCTTATCGACCAATTTGGTCATATTGCCCTCTAGTCGCGTCAGATCGCCCTTGAGACGTGTAGCACGTTCTTGATTGGTTGCGGCCATATGCTCCCACAAATCACGAAACATCTTTGAGGCGATGGTGAACAGGTTCTGGGTTGGCTGTAGCTGGGCTAACAGCCCTTCAAATTCACCTTCAAGCTGATCGCGAGCTATCGATTTCCGATAGCTGTCACATTCTTTGTTGAAACAGAGGTAATAGGGGTAGCGTTTGTTCTTACCCTTGCTCCAGCAGGCAGTAAGCGGTTTGTCGCAGTCGTCACAATCGACCGCGCCGCGCAGTACGAAATCCTCATGCAGATCGATTCTGTTTTGGACGCGTTCGCCACCACCAAGGCGATTCTGAATTTTGAGAAAGGTCTCCCATGAGATTAGTCCCTGATGCTTGCCTTCGCGCATCGATATGCCCCACGCAGGCGCTTCGATCATGCCTGCATAGACGGGTTGTTTCAAAAGAATGCTTGCGCGTTCATGGGTGACACCGCCTTTACCGTTCTTTGGAAACTCTGGCTGTGCTTCCAAAAACTGCCTGACTTCGCCTTGTGTGGAAAAACGGCCCGAGGCAAATCCCTCTAGCGCTTCCTGAACAATCGAGGCCATAGGTTCGTCTCTTACCAACTCTTTGCCGTGACCCTTGATGTATTTGTAACCAAGGGGCGGCCTAGCATTCACATAGTAGCCATTTGTGAGGCGCGCTTTCATACGGTTTATGGTTTGCTCTCTGTTCTTTTGGGCAAAATGTTGCGCCGAGCTTGCCAGCACATTTTCCAGAAACTGGGAGTCGGAATCATCACCGAAGACTACGGAGGGGCTTTCCAATATCCCGCCAGCTTGCGCGAGTTCATCACGAAGTCCGATATGAGCCTTCAGACCGCGCGCTAACCGAGAAATATCATCGATCAGGACAATGTGTGGATTGGCTTTATGTTGCTTTAGGAAAGACAGCATCGCGTCCATACCTGGACGGCGCGCCTTGCTACCTGTCATGTCATCGGTGAACATGGCAACCACTTCATAGCCGCGAGCAGTTGCATAGGCACGACAGCGTACCGCCTGCGATTCTATACCGCCACCTTCCTTCACCTGCTTTCGGGAAGAAACACGCGCATAGATAATCGCAACTTTGGGTTGCTCATCAGTCATAGTCAAAGCTTTCGTTGTCATCTTGCAACTCTAGCAGATCAGCAGGAGCATTTGCACAATTTTGAAACTCTTCGATGAGCTTATTCACAGGCTCCATGCCGTAGCCGAGGAGAACAAATGATTTCATGATTTGGAACAATATCTCGACAAGCTCTTGCTTTTGCAATTCCGTCAGGCCGTCATCGTCAATTTCGTTCAAATAGTCGGAGGGTAACGGCTCTTTTCCTGCTGAAATCCCCAGATCTTCTCTTTCCATGCCGATCGCTCCCATGCTCGTATTCCCAGACAGACGCGCTAGCTTGAACCGACTTTCGGACATGCAGGTTCCGCGTCACTAATATCTGGTACGATGCACAGCAGCGCATTTTCGAGGGAACGAATAAGAAACCGATGTCCTTCATAGTGGCAATCAGCCATATAAATGACGGCCACAAGAGGCATTTGACAATCTTGCAATTTATCACGGATGTTGGCTTCAATGTCCGAACTTGTCCGTGTTTCCCCACATTCTGCTTCACTTCAATTGGGCGAAGCAGGCTGTTTTCACAAAGCTGTGTATTACAATAGTAAATCACCTTAAAGTTAACCAAACCTTAAAGGATTGCGTTTTCTCAATTGTTGAGAGCAGGGATTGCATCCGCAATCCAAAGGTATGATGCCTCTAAGAAGGGTCAAACAGATATCTCTGAATGATTGTAATGTCCGACCTTAACTGAGCCTTTTCAGCTTCATCGTCAGTAACGTTCAGCTTTGCGAGATAGTTTGCAAGCAGAGCTTCCAGATCAGATTTTGATAAATTTGCTAATGATGCGTTGTTGAATTGTTCGTGCATATCGACCTCCTTTGGAGACCGCGCCAATCGCGGCCTTTCTGAAGTTCGACACTTGGCTAACATCTGAGTCATACACCGCCTGCGGACGTAACAATGGTGAAGTAGCCGTTTACTTGGCTTGATATCGGCAAGGATGTTTGTCTTAAGGTTTAACTGAATGATGGCCGGATGTGGTGGCACCAATCCGTAGGAGACGATGATGTAACATTTCCATCCAGCTTACGTGGATAGGCTGCAATAAGTTCTCGGAATTTCCCGATTTTGAGCTACACTCTAGATTCCTAATCCGAATTTTTTGTAGCTGCGATAAGTATTGAGAAAAATATTCACATGACCAAAACCTATCAGCCACTTTTTTCAGATGCCTATATGCGAGGGTTGTATTCTGAAGAATTTAAGGAATTCTGTGATTCTGATGAAGATACACAGCTCAAACTGACTATTCAGAATTGGCATTCCAGATCGAAGAAACTGACTGAAACTCAGGAAGAGGGAGCCTTTATGGACACCTTCTTTAAGGGTTTTTGGAACTACTTGGGCAATGGTGAAGCTGAAGCATCGCAGGGATTTTCCCGATTCCCAAAATATAAAATTGCGGGTGCCGGTCAGACTGGCGGAGTAGGCGAAGCCGATCTAGCGATGGGATGGTTCGAACGAGAGGGCGTTCCACCGACTCCTCAAGTACTTTGTGAATTTAAAGACATTCGTTCCAACTTGGATGCAAACCAAAATCGAAAAGGAAATACACGTTCGCCAGTTAAGCAATGCGCTGACTATCTGCGGGAGGCAGGAAAAGACCTTTTTGGGAATGAGGCGATACAACCGACCTGGGGTATAGTCACCGATATGAACGAATTTCGCCTTTATTGGCGAAACCGGATGCCGTCTCAATATCAGAGATTTGTGATCTCAACCAACACGATGGATGACACCGTTTCGTTGCTAGGTGATAGTGACGATGCGGCATTCCAGCGCTTCTTGTTCAAGAAAATATTTCACGCTGATTCCTTGCTCAGTACAGGAACCGACTGCCAGCTTTTAAAGCTCTTGCACCAGCAATGGATATTGGAAAAGGAAATTGAGAATGATTTCTACAAAGAATACAAGAACTACCGATTACGCATCTACAACGCGTTAGTCGCAAACAATCCAGACTTTCTGAAATCTGGGACGAGAGGACGTCTTGTCCGTCTCGCGCAAAAGCTGATCGATAGATGTATATTCGTTCTGTTTTGCGAAGATATGGGCGAAGCTCTAAGCTTTCCGCCCAATGCCCTCCGGGATTTTTTGAAGGATTTCAGTAAAGCCAGCTATTATGATCCGAACGCACAGGACGTGTGGAACAAACTTAAAGAGCTATTCCACGCTATGGACAAGGGAGAGAAATTCCTTGGTCAGCGAATAAATCGGTTCAATGGTGGCCTCTTCGAAGAAGATCAGGAACTCGATACACTTTTTATTCCAAACAATGTTTTTTGCGAAAAATTACAGGGTGAAAACGAGGCCGAGATCAAAAAGCACCCCAACACGCTGCTTTATATGTCCGCCATTTACAACTTTGGAACTTCCGGTGCAGGTGAGAATGCTATCACATTATACACGTTGGGCCGCATCTTTGAACAATCCATAACTGAACTTGAAGCTTTGGAGGCAGAGGCTGACGGAAATGTTTCGTTGGCCAAAGAAACCAAGCGCAAACGTGACGGAGTATATTACACTCCTGAATGGATTGTGCAGCACATTGTCGAAGAAACAATTGGAACCAGATTACAAGAAATTCGCGATGAGTTGGGCTGGAATATCGAAATCGAAGGCGACGACGAATACGTCAAAAAGCAAAAAGAACTTCCGCCCTCAAACCGTAGCCAGAAATTCAATGCTCATGTTGAAGCCGTGGAGAAATACAAAGAGCGTCTGAACAATTTTAAGGTTTGCGACCCTGCTTGTGGAAGTGGTGCGTTCCTTATTCATGTGCTTGAGTACATGCTCAAAGAGCGCTTGAAAGTTTCACAGGAATACTCTCGGATCACACGGTTGGGAGAGAGCCTATTTGAGGTAAACACAGAGCTAGAAATTCGAGAGATTTTGTCCCGCAATATCTACGGCGTCGACATTAATCCCTCTTCCATCGAAATCACAAAACTTGCATTATGGCTGCATACGGCAAAGCCAAATCAAGCTCTTTGCGACCTTGATGAAAACATCCGCGACGGCAATAGCCTGGTTGGGCCTGAATTTAACAACTTCAAACAACTCTCCATGCTAAATGCTGATAAGCAAGAAGAGATAAATGTCTTCGATTGGGAAGCCGCTTTCCCGAAGGTTTTTGACAATAGCAATCCGAACGGCAAGGGTTTTGATTGCGTGGTCGGTAATCCACCTTACGTGAAGCTTCAGAACTTCAAGAAAAAATACGCCGAAGTCGCAGACTTTCTAAGAAACGGTAAAAATGCTGATGGCAGTGCAGTCTATCAAAGTACGCAGAAAGGCAATTTTGACCTATTTCTGCCCTTTATCGAAAAATCGATACATCTACTGAATAATAAGGGCCGGCTAGGATTTATTGCGCCAAGTCTGTGGCGATACAATGAATATGGCGAGGGTTTGCGCCAGTTTCTCCACAACGGTACTTATTTGGATAGATGGATCGACTTTGGCAGCTACCAGGTTTTTGATGAGGCAATCACATATACCGCGTTGCAATTTTACTCAAAAACACAAAAAACCGATATTCATTTTGTGTTCGCGTATGACGGCGCTGTTTCAGACGCACCCGATTGGAATGATCCAAACTGGAAGATGACTTACAAGCAACTACCCAATGTTGATCCTTGGATATTTGTTCCGGAAAACGAGCGCGCACTTATTGAGAAAATGCAAAGTGCCTGTCTCAGGCTTGATAGCAAAAATGTAACAAAAGCCATCTTTCAAGGACTCAAAACAAGCGCCGACTGGGCATACAGTTTCTATCCCGTTGGTGGAGATAGCTATCACCATTTTGACGAAGACGGCAATAAGCACGAGATTACGATTGAATCGAAAGTGCTCAAACCGCTCATATCTGGTGATAGTGCAAAGAGGTATTGTGAGCCAAAGCCCGATAAATATATTTTGTTCCCATACAAAATATCTGGTGAGGATTCAGTTCTCTTCTCCGAAGCAGAACTGAAGTCAGGTTTCCCCAAAGCTTGGAAATATTTGAAATCAATCGAAGAACAGCTTCGAGATCGAGAAGACAGGTCTTTCGATGATGACCAGTGGTATCGGTTTGGTCGAAATCAGAACATTTCTAAGCAAGGCAAGGCAAAGCTTGGTGTCTCTACTACCGTTCAGAACATGGAGGTTTTCGCAGATTACAAAGGTGCGTTCTGTTTTAGTGGTGCCCGAGTGGAAGGAATTTTACCGGCCGACCCGAACGATGCTCTCTTTCTTTTATCAGTTTTGAACGCCGCACCCGCCAACTTTATTTTTCGCAGAATTGGTCGACCAAAATCCGGTGGATTTTTCGAAGCCAATAAGCAATTTATTGCCCCACTACCAATCCCGCCAGCAACGAAAAAACAAAAAACTGACGTGAGCAACCGCGCGCAGTCGCTACAGGTAGCTCATACAAAACAGCGAGATAATTTTGAGGCTTTGGAAAAACGCTTGTCCACTTGCCCCGTGAAAAAGCGAAAGGATGACTGGTTATTCCCACAAATTGGTACCATTGATCACTGGAAGGCGAAGGCGATAGGTGATCTACCTGCACGCGAAAAAACGAAATGGGCAAAGGAGCAGCGTGCGTTTAGAATAGCCGAACGTCTTGAAACCATCGACACTAGGCTTCGTCCCTCCTCGCAGCTTGCCGCTAGCTTCAAAGAGGGCGAATTGTCATTCAGCATCGATGGCGTTCCAATTATAGATGCGATTTTCATCAATGATGCCGATGCTCAACAGATTTTGCCGTATTGGCAGCATCTCGCCCGATCAACCTCGATCACGGAAAAATTTCAAGCCAAGACTCTGATAGGGAAGCTTTTGAATACCCCTATGACTGACAATGCAGACCTGTCCGCTCAAATTACCAAACTTACTTTGGAAATCGACAAATTAGATCAGGAAATTGTAACCAAAGAGAGTGAGCTGAACGCGATAATCTATGATCTTTATGGCCTGACCCCCGATGAACAACAATTGATTGAACAGACCTGATTGAGAGAGAAGTATTGGAAATGGGCCGAACCCTTCAGCAACAGATTGACCACCTTAAAGCATTTATCGGACATGATTTAGGTGGGTCGATTGCCGAAATTGAACGAACGGTTGAGGGTGCAGACGGCAAGAATATCGGACCGATGCTAGGCAAGCGGGATATCGATGCAAAACTTCTGGGAGCAGTTGCAGAGATTAAGCGCGTCTCTGCACAGATAGATGTCGCTGTACACGCAGTTGGAATTCTTCGCTCGCTTCCACACATTTTGGTAGATGGTGAGCAGGTTGAAAGCGTTTCGCTCGGTGCTGGTAATACAGGCAAAGCTTTTGATCTTGAAACCAATCTTCGTATTGCGGAATTTAAATTCATTCAATGGCGTGGGGGGGCTGAATCCATCCGCCAAAATGGAATATTCAAGGATTTTTTTGACCTTGCCACTGCCGAAACATCAAAGAAGCGTTGCCTGTATCTCCTAGGTACACACCACGCTCTAAAGTTTTTTCGCGGACGCCGCGCCCTCTCAAGCATTCTGACCAAAAATCAAGCGACGCGCGATAAATTTATAGGTCTGTATGGCCACCAATATGCGACCGTGAACGAGTTCTTCGCCGATCACGACCAACTGGTCGAGATAATTGACGTTCTTCCTTGGTTGCCCGAGTTAGCTAGAATCCCAGACGCCCCCGAAAAGACTGTGAATAATCGCGATGACATGGACTTGGCTTGAATGGTGACATTCAAATGATGCAGCCACTTGACCTCGTTAGCGCATCCGCTTGGGAGCGCGTTCTCTTCACTACATACGCGCTAAGTTTGTCTTTCTTTGAGGCGGTGGTGCTCGACCGCTTGGTGCGGGGTGGAGGACGAAACGCTCTAATCCTTGCGGATCCCGAAGGTGTCAGGGCGGGCCTCAGTGAACAAGGAGCGAGGCGCGCTGGTCGCGAGTATGAGCTTGAACCTGTGGATTTGTAACGGTTTGGTTCCGGTCGCTTGTCTCTCATTATGCCACCTTAGCTTCGAAAGCCAAGGGGCTTATGCCGCCCAGATATGAGTGGCGCCTTCGGGTGTTGTAGAACCCGTTGATGT